>Ga0182024_10000384_pt1 | contig 113305 bp, 100 predicted proteins | sample P32metaG_FD_120480 | JGI IMG/M metagenome (GOLD analysis project Ga0182024, IMG submission 120480) | Permafrost microbial communities from Stordalen Mire, Sweden - P3-2 metaG (Illumina Assembly) | ecosystem: Environmental > Terrestrial > Soil > Wetlands > Permafrost | place: Sweden: Stordalen... | reverse complement strand
CACGTACAACACCATCCGTCCTCATCAGGCCCTCGGCTACGCCACTCCCGCCGAGTTCCTTCAGCGGTTCAGCAATCCCAAGCTTAAAATTCAAAAGTGTCACTAATCATGTGGACGAATACACCCTATTGACAACTACACCCCCTAGGAAGTACTATCCCCGCGCATTTCCTACTGGGGGAGTGGCACGACACCGGCAACCTCGCACGAGCTGGTGAATCACTGAGGAGAAAAATCATGAACAATAAGGCTGTGAAGGTATTCGCAGGTGTGTGTGTGCTGGCGATGATGGCGGCTTGGGCCGCGCCAGCTCGCGCACAGGATCAGATGAAGGAAAAACCGCCGATGTATAGCTACGTGGGATTCTGGAATATTCCCCGCGGGCAGTGGGCGGCGATGGAAAAGTCCGACGCCGAGGACGCTAAGGTTCTCGACAAGGCGATGGCCAACGGAACAATCGTAGGCTACGGTCATGATATGAATCTGGTGCATCAGCCGGACGGATCGACCCACGACGATTGGTGGTCGTCAATGTCCATAGCTGGATTAATGGGCGTGCTGGACCAGTTCTACAAGAACGGCGGCGCAACCTCTCCCGTGATGGAAAGCGCCACCAAACACTGGGACGGGATTTACGTCAGCCGGCATTACAACTGGCGCGCGGGCTCGTTCAAGGGCGCCTATTCGCGCGTGGCATCGTACAAACTGAAGGCCGACGCTCCGGACGACGCTATCCAGTCGCTAAGCAACAATCTGTTCGTGCCAATGATGGAAAAACTTCTGGCCGACGGCACAATTCTCGAATACGAAATTGACACCGAAGCGATTCACACGGATGCCCCGGGAACGTTTTGGGTAGTCTTCGTCTCGCCAAACGCAGATGGTCTGGACAAATTCAATTCCACTCTGCGGGACATGCAGAAATCCAACCCGCTGGGCGGCCCGGCGTTTGATTCGATGGTGGATTACAGCGCACACCGGGACTTTCTGAGCGTTTCCACAGGCACCTATAAATAGTATTCGGCGTTGTTTTTCGCGGCCCACATGCGGCGGCTGCGCGTTTATTCGCGCCAGCCGCCGCATTAATTTTGCATGAGGTCTGGGGCAACTATTTGCGGCGAGACGCAGTCCCTCGGCGAAGACAACTAGATTCCCCCGCCTAGCCAAAATTTCTTCAGGGATTGAAACCCCTGAAGCTCTGGCCCTGATGTCGGGGCTGAAGCCCCGACCCCCTAACAGAAATGAAGCGCTGATCTCAACCAGAATAGAATTAATGCAGCTTGTTCGTCCACCAAGGCGGGCTCAGAATGACGTGCGCGGGTGGGTGGGCGACGAAAAGCGGTGGATGGTCGCGGGACAAGTATTGCCGGCGACAGTTGTCCGAATGAAGCATCTGGGGGTCGCAGCTTTAGCTGCCACAATCGCCGCTCCAGGTACGAGGGGCTTTAGCCCCTGGAGCCGCTTTGTTCGATCCTGCGGCAAACAGTAGCAGTCGGTTGCGGCCGTCGCAATCTCCTCGGCGAAGACGACTAGGTTCCCGCAGCTCGCGCGGATGTGCACGCAAGGATCCCAAGGCCCGGCGCTACATCAAGGCCTGCCGCTTTGCCGCTGAGAATTAATCGCCGCCGTTATCGTCGCTATTACGATCTTCGCGTTCGTGACGCCCATTATTCGATTCGACGGTTACAGGGCCATTCACTGTCCGCAAGCGCACAACGGTATTTCCGCTTCCCAACTTGACGTTGCGGGCATCATTGATCCAATCCCCATGAACATCGTGGCAAGCGGAAGCCTTGCAACTGAAGGGCGAACTTCCGCTGGCCTCCACGCTCACACCGGATGTGTAGCCGTCGGGAATTTTCAGCGTCAATGGCCCGTCCTCCGTCCTGGCGTCCAATCCCCCGCCTTCCCAGCGTGACCCGGTAAGGTGGACCGATATGGGGCCGTTGTGCGCGTCCAGGTGGAAATCGCCGGACTTGCCGGAGACATCAATGGGGCCATTTTCGGTGTGCGCACGTACCTGGCCGCCGCAATCCTCCAGCGAAATTGGGCCATTATGTGAGTTTGCATCAATCGAGCCTGAAATCCCGTGCACGCCGATCTCGCCGTTCTCCGTCTCCATCTGCATTACAGCGCCGCGCGGTGCCTGCACGATAAAGAGGACTGCCCACGGATCATCGCCGAGGGGGTCCTGCGAAGCTACCGAGCCATCGCTGGCGGATACCGAAATCCGTCCCACTCTGCTGTGGGCATCGGATTCCGAGCCACCGCTTGCGGCCTTACAAGCCTTAATCTGGTACTCGGCGCGGTCCCATCCGTGAACGATGATTCCGCCGTTATTCCCGGGGCGCACGGAAAGGCGCGATGCGTCCTTGCGGGTCAGCGTGAAATCCTGTTCATCACGTGCGACTGGCTGGCCGGAAAAAGGAATCTTCACTTGGTTGCAATCGGTGGCGTTGTTGTCATCACCGGTGGAAATGCTGATGCTGTGGTCGTGCGACCCTGTATTGGCCAGTCCGCAACCGAAAAGCGCCAGAGTTGAAATGGATGCGAAAAGCAGACGATAAGAATTCATGTGAGTGCTTCCTGCGGGAGCGGCGAATAACGCTTTCCGGCGCATAGAGCTTTGCGGACTCATCTTCGCGTCCCGCGGTGATATACGCCAAGGTGATGAGAGAAGTTCCCAGAACAATTGCTAAATGCGGACGGGGGAAAATGTTGGAATGTGCTCAGAATTTTTGCATGACTCTCTGCATTCCGCGAGCGTTGGGGCTCATACCCAACCAAGCGCCAAGGCTATAGGTAATCCCTGCGTAGGCCGGCATGGAATAGCGAATTTGATAGATTGCCCTATACCAATCGCCGAAATTCCCAGACTTTCTGATATCACGGAGGTGAAATCCCCCGCCAAAGAAATGGCCGAATGCCGTCCGGAAGTCGCTGTCCCAGATTATGGTGGGATATATCCTTGGACCAAAAAATACGAAGGCGACAATCAGGATGAAGACGGGAATTATCCAGACGTATTGAGCTGCTCGATGCTGGAGCTTTGCGTTGATCATCATGGCGACTACGCCGGGACCAAGCTGAACAGCAGCAGATGGGAAACGAGCATCTGCGTTGAAAATATGACTGAGAGCTGACTGTCGTGTTGCAGGTGAATTCTCGCGACAAACCAATCCAGGAAATCGGGCGTAGACCTTATGATTTCATATAAGACAAATAAATGAATTGCGTGCCGAACGATGGGCGCAAAACGGGCCGCGCTATAGTCAATGCTTCTTGTGCCGAGACGGCTCTCCAGTTTTGTGCTGGAAATTGCCGAGGCGTTCCAGGATGGCGCCGCCAACGACGGGTAGCGCGACGGTCGTGTCCTCAAAAATCCGGGCGAAGCTACCAACCTCCGCCGGGGGTACGAATTTGGGCAACAACATGCCTGACTCGCCCACATCATAGTTGTGCCGAGATGATGGCGAACGCTTCACGACCGGGGCCCAATGTTTTTGCGAAGGAGACTGTCGCCTGTGGGTTGTCGTTAAAGCGTCCGCATGAGACGTACCCACGTTTCCGATACAGAGCTATGACAACTTTCAGATCATCATAGCTATCAAGGTAGATCCAACGCAGACCCTTGCCGCGGGCGAAGTCCTCCTGACCGTCCAGCAGCTTGTCCGCAATGCGATGCCCACGGGCTATCGGCTGTATATAGAGACGCTTGCATTCCCCAGCGAACGGAATGGAGCCGAGCTTTCTCAGGACGACACACCCAACAGCCTTTTCATCCAGATAGGCGAGCCACACGCCCGAACCGGGTCGTCGGTGATTTTCTGGATCGCTTCGGGGGTATCCCGCTGGACGACGGTAACCGCCTCGTAATACTCCTACAGCAATCGAATCGCGTCGCGTTGGTTTTGGACAACCGAACGATTCGAACGGAGCGCCCTCTAGGTCCACTCAGGATGGAGCGAATCTTTCGAAAGCGAATCAAGCAGGACATCACGGTCAGTGGAATTGACGTTAGCCAGCAGCCCCGGGTTTTTCCGTTTGGCCATGAAGGCTCCTCGCGCATAATGTACATTAGTTTGCGATTGCCGTAACGACGCTTCCCGTGGTGTGGCAAACATTTGCCGATAACCGCGGGTAATGCAAAGGAAAAATTTGTGTCAATATTATTGGCTGCTGAATTGACGGATGCCAGGCGCGCGTACGGCGCCACTGTTTACATGTTTCCCTCTTGGCTTTACTGGATTTTCGTTGGCTTAATCGCCGGGTGGATTACCGGCCACCTGATGCGCGGCCGAGGCTTCGGCTGCTTCGGCGATACGATTCTAGGGCTGATTGGCGCGGTGGTTGGCGGCTGGATATTCATGCGGCTGGGCATCGTGACGTATAGCTTCATCGGCAGCGTTGCGGCCGCCACTGTCGGCGCCGTAATTCTCGTCGCCATTGCCCGCCTCTTTTCGAGCCACGACTAGAGCGTCTGCGCGACACGTCTGCCTGCACTCCTTTCCCGAAAGTATCTATCGTGTGGCCGCGAAACGGATGTACAATCCCCGTGACCGGAGGAGCCTGATTTCCGGGCGTTCCTAGAATCTCCGCGCGCATTGACCGCGGGGGATGGCATGAGCCACATGAAAGGAGGAATATTCTTGTGTTTGCTCAAGTGATGCTTACTTTCGATCAATTGACGGTAACCAACGCCATTGGTGCGATTGCAGCTCTCGGGACCGCAGCCTTCGGCCTGGTGGATACAACCAAGTTTTTCAATGGCGGAGTTTCGCGCTGCGGTTTCAGCAAAGTCAAAGGAGTCATTCAGGCTTTCTTCGGCAAGGACGCGTCTGAGGATGCCAGGGTCACGTCTCCACTGGACTTCGGGCCCATGCTGAATACATTGCGCGCCAACTGGCTGAATGGCAACAACCTCGATGCTCAGAAAGCCATCGCCAAATCGCTTCTCAAATTACGTCTCAGCGCGGCAAACGCCGCTGATTATGCGGCCGCGACAGGAATGGACGCGGGCATCCTGGCAACGATTGCCGGCAAAATTTCCAGGGCCGAAAGCCTGTCTTCGACGGAAATGGATGCCTTCGGGCGCTTCGACCTGACGTTAACTACGTTGCTCGACCAAGGATACCAGCGCGCCGACCAGATCTACCGAAACTCCGCGAAGTTCCTGGCCGCAGTCTTTTCCGTCGTGATTGCGGTGTTTGGAGGCTACATTCTGCACAACTCAGCCGTCCAAACAGTCGCACCGGCCGCCGGAGCTGCCGCTACCGCGGCCCTGAACAATGCGGCAACGGCTGCGGCTGCACTGCCGTATTGGGGTTCCCCAAATATGTGGAAGTCATTTGTGATCGGCCTTCTCGCCACGCCGCTCGCGCCCGTCGCCAAGGATTTGAGCACCGCCATTATTGCCGGCGTACAAGCCGTGCAGTCCATCGGGAAATAACATGACATATTTTCTGAATACGCGCACAAGCGCCGTCGGGGGCGACGTCGCCAGCCAGGTCACTGTCCTGCAGGTGACCAACATCAACATTGCCACGGGCGCGCCGCCTCCTGCGATGACCATTGTTTCCCCCGCTAATCTGGTGCGCGATATCAACGGGAAGAATGTGTTTCTCGGCACGCACGGCTTTCTGGTGAATCAGGCGGACGGAATATTGAGTCTCGGGAACTGGGGAACTTTGCTCCAGCTTAGCGGTTCCAGCATTTTCGTCGGAATTCTCTGGCCCGGCGATTCGGCCTGGCTGGGCGCGCTCTGCTATCCCGCTGAGGGCCAGCACGCCATCCAGGCGGGAAATCTCCTTTCAAAATTTATTGACGCGTATTTTGGCGGCGCGGCGAGCGTGGCGTTTGCCTCGCACAGCCTGGGCGCGCGAGTGCTGCTACAGACGGTCGCGGGCCTCTCTACGCATATCAAGCAAATCACTTTGATGGCCGGGGCCATTAACGATGACTGCCTGGTGAAGGAGTACTCTGCCGCCGCGCAAAAAGTGCCCAGAATCTCCATCCTGGCATCCGCGAAAGATGACGTCCTCGCGGCCGCTTTCCCTATCGGCAACATCTTCGAAGGCATTATTGATTCCAGCCACCCGTATTGGGACTCCGCGATTGGACGCAAGGGGCCAAGCACTCCCATTCCGTCAAGCATTCAGGGGCCGTGGCAGATACCCGACGACTGGAAGTATGGCCATCACCATTACATTGAAAAGGATCCCGAGCCGAACCCTCCGATTACCGCGCCGCAGGATGTCCCTGCGCAAGGCACGCCGCCTCCGCGCCCGGACAAATGGCAGCCGGCATGGTCGGCGGCACTCGTCTCCACGCGCGCAAAATAAGACATCCGCTTCGCCATTGGCGGCGTGCCAGCCCCAGAAATGCCAGGCCAACACGCGCCGCGGTGAGCCGTTGCGCCCGTCCCGATGTGATAGCATGGCAGGATTGAAAATCGAGGGACATAAAACGTGAACCAAGAATCATTATGGGCCATTCCCCTTGGAGGATTGGGGGAATTTGGCATGAACATGCTCGCCCTGCGCTACGGCGACAACATCCTAGTAATTGACGCCGGGATGATGTTCCCCGAAGCGGAATTGCTGGGCGTAGACGTGGTAATCCCCGATATTACCTATCTAAAGCAGAATCGCGCGATGGTGCGCGGCATCGTGCTCACTCATGCGCACGAAGACCACATCGGCGCGGTTTCCTATATTCTGCGCGATCTGAACGTGCCCATTTACGGCACGCGTTTCACCCTCGAATTAGTGCGCCGACGCCTCGACGAGCACGGCCTCCTGGACCAGGCCAAGCTCAACGAAATCAAAGCGGGCGGCACGCTGCAAATCGGGCCGTTTGGGCTGGAATTTATCCATGTGACGCATAGTACGATTGATTGCGTCGCGCTGGCCATCCGGACGCCTCTTGGCATCATCATCCATACCGGCGATTTCAAAATTGACACCACGCCCATTGACGGAATTCCCTTCGATCTTCACGCTTTCGCGCGTTACGGCCAGGAAGGGGTGCTGGCGCTTTTCAGCGACAGCACCAACGTGGAGCGGCCGGGATTCACCCCCTCGGAACGGGCGGTATGGCCGCGACTGGAAGAATTAATTCGCTCGTCACCCCGCCGCGCCATTGTCACCTGCTTTGCAAGCTCCATCCACCGCATTCAACAAGTGATGGATATCGCCGTGGAATCCGGCCGCAAGATTGGCATAGTTGGACGCTCCATGCAGAACAATGTGGAAACCGCGCACAGCCTGGGATTTCTCCGCATTCCCGACGGCAGCATGGTGCGGGGACAGGATCTGCGCACATTCGATCCCAAGCGCTTGGTGATCCTCGTGAGCGGCAGCCAAGGCGAACCCATGTCGGCGCTTTCACGGCTGGCGGTGGATAATCACCGCCTCTTCAGCATTCACGAACGCGATACGGTGGTGATTTCCGCGCGCCTGATTCCAGGCAATGAGAAGGCCATCTTCCGCTTGATTGATCATTTGTTCCGGCGGCAAGTTGTCGTGTATTACGAGGGAAATCCCTCCGCGCCGATTCACGTTTCCGGCCATGCCAGCCAGGAAGAAATGAAGATTTTGCTGAGCCTGGTGAAGCCGCGCTACTTCATTCCCATTCATGGAGAGTATCGCCACCTTTTCCGCCACGCGGCTCTGGCGCAGCAGGTGGGCGCGGTTTCCGGCGAGGTCATTATGCTGGAAAGCGGACAGCCGGTGGAGTTTAATTCCGAAGGCGCGTTCCGCCGCGAGCCGGTTCAGGCCGGGCGTGTGCTGGTGGATTCAGGCTCTCTTGAGGAACTGGAAGACGTGGTCATTCGCGATCGCCGCCACCTGGCGGAAGATGGCGTGGTGGTTCCCATCATCGCTATTGACAAGCACAGTGGAAAGATCGAAACGCGACCGGAAATCGTTACGCGCGGGTTCTTGCCGTCGGAAGATGGACAGGAAATCATGGACCGGATCCGCGAAGTCCTGCTAAAAACGATGGCCGAAGCGAATACCGAAGAGCGCGGCGATTACGGCGTAATCAAGGAAAAGATTCGCGCCGACTTAAAGCGCTACCTCAATAAGCAAACTTCCAAACGACCCCTGATTTTGCCGGTGATTCTGGAGGTATAGACCAAGTGCGGCTTGCTTCGATCTATTACCGACTATTGGCCGGAAGCGCGACGAGGTAGCCGCCTATCCCAAACTGACCGTTGCGGTGGCGCAGGTGCTGGTCAGCTTGTTGCCTTGTATCATTGCGGATTTACACTGACAGCTCATTACCAGTGCAAGCAAAATCACCGGACCGAACCACGCACTCACAGCATTCCCCGCCATCACCTTCATTCGCGCCATCAAGCTCGTCCAGTCCACTTTGCTGGTGGCAATTTGCTGTAACAAATCCTGTGTGTCGCCGCACAGGTTCATGTATTCCTGGCCCGCGCCAAAGTAAACGCCAAGTTGCACGTCCTGGTCGTTGCTCGTGCTTTCGAAATAGCCCGGCTGCCGAATTAACGCGAGCACTGCAATGGAAAGTGGGCTTTGCGAGGGAGGATGCACCCGAGTGGCATCGTCCAGCACCGGCTTGGGATCGCTGGCGTTTGTGATGTAGCGTGCGCGCTGAGCCCGCAGTTCGCGCCGAAACCCACATTTAGCGAACCGTCAAACTCATAGTAAATGCAATCCCCATCGTCGAGGTTGGCCGCGGTCCTTTCGTGAAGGGGCAGGGTGAATCCAGCGAGCGCGTGGAGCAGGGCTTCCTGGAGGGTTGTGGCGGGCGCAAAAGCCTTGTAATTGCGAATGGTATATTCAGACGAGCCGGAATATCCGTAGTTATCCCGATGGAGCCGATCGAGGCGCTGCCCGCGAGTTTTCCACTGAATGTTGGATTTTGCCTCGGTGATCACATAGCAGCTTCCCGCCTTCCCTGAAATATTGACCTTCTGGGCTTGACGGTTTTCCAGATCGGGGTTGTAGCTGAAGAGGTTGGTTTCAGGCTGCTGAATGGACATCGTGAATTGCGCGCTGGCCTTGAGCGAAAACTTGGCCGGGCTGCCGGCCAGTTGCCAGGATGGATTTCCCGCGCTCAGCGTCAGACTCGCAGACGTCTTCGGGGGCACAGACGAAAGCGGGCTGGCCGAGGTAACCCGCCAGGCTACCTCCGAAAATGAATTCCAAATTCGTAGAGGATTGCAGGAGATCTCTCAGCGATTTGGGATCCAACTTTACGGGCTTGCCATCAAATACGACGGTTACGATTGCCATGGAGTCTCCGATGGCCGTTGCTGATTGGTGATCGATAGGGCGTGGCCGCAATATAGGCAGATGCTTCCTCCCTGTCAAGTGCCACCCGGCGAGTCAACTCAGCGGGTTGAAAGTGTTCAACGATGCGAGAACTCCTGAGCCCGTCGCGAGGCATGTTAGACTCCGCAGCGGCAGGTGATTTCCCTGGAGATCGGCAAAGCAGTTCACATTCGTGAATGGCGCGAGGACGATTTCGATCTCCTGCACGCCTTGGATTGCGCGTGTTTTCCTCCGCCCATTGCGTATTCACGGAGAACCCTGCGAAAATTCCTTCGGCTGCCGGGCGCGCATTGTCTGGTTGGTGAGACAGGTGGCCGAATTGCAGGATTCATCCTGACACATGCCGAATCCCCGTCCACAGTAAGAAGAGCACGAATCCGGGTGGACGCGGAAAGGCGCGGGCCGCTTCGAGGCCATATCATCAGCCTGGATGTTGACCCGCGATTTCGGCGCGGCGGAGTTGGTTCCGCGCTTCTCCATGCCGCCGAGGAATCGCTGGTATCCAATGGTGTGGATATCGTTGACCTGGAAACAGCGGTGGATAACCAGCCCGGTGTCGCGTTTTGGCGGAGGCACGGCTACGAAATTGCCAGTACAATAGCGGACTATTACGATGCGGGCGTAGATGCTTTCGCCATGTTTAAGGCCATGCCGCGAGAGTTACATGGGCAAAGCGGCGCCAGTTCTTTGGCGGAGCGGAGATCGGCGAAACGCGGGCGGTTGGGTCCGGCAATGACCGGATCTTATAAATAGCTTTGGTCTGAGGGAAATCGCGAAGAGGTCGTAGCACTTTTCGCGCGGAATTTCGTGAACACAATTAAGGGAGGGATAATGAAAATTCGCACTGTCGCAGTATCGTTATCAGTCATTGCACTCACGATGGTGTCGCAGGCAGTCCTAGCCGGCGGCGCAACTCAAGGGAGAACGTCCATGTCGTCCGATTCAGCTTTAATGACGCCGTCGAAATTAACCGAACAAGCGCCAGCAAACTATGATGTGAAATTCGTCACTACCAAGGGCGACTTTACCGTCCACGTAGTGCGCTCGTTGGCGCCACTGGGTGCCGATCGCTTCTATAACCTGGTGAAGCACGGCTTTTACGACGATTGCACGGTATTCCGGGTCGTCCCCGGCTTTGTCATCCAATTTGGAATCAGCGGTACCCCCAAGATTTCATCCGTGTGGCAGAACGCCAATATCAAAGACGATGTGGTGAATGGCTCCAATAAAAAGGGAACCATCACTTTTGCCATGGCCGGACCAAATACGCGCACTACCCAGGTATTTATCAGCCTCGGCAACAATGCGGCGCTCGATTCGCAAGGCTTTGCGCCATTCGGTCAGGTGACCCAGGGCATGAGCGTGGTCGAATCGCTCTACGGCGGATATGCGGACCAGCCCACCGGCCGCCAGGGCGAAATCTCCACGCAGGGGAACGCGTATTTGAAGCAAAACTTCCCCAAGCTGGATAGCATTATTTCCGCCACGATTGTAGGCTCTGGAATGGCCCATCATCCAGCCACCCACACGCCGGCTAAATCGCAATAACAGTAGGCATCTTCTCAACCTGCATTTAATAAGGGCCCGGCTTTTGTGCTGGGCTCTTGTTGTTTGTGCTTGTTGAATTTTTAGGTCCTCGTTCATATATGGGAGGAATAGGAAGGCGGCTGCCATGCCTGCAGGTCAGCAGTAAGGGCTGTCGTTTTCTTGCCCCCTCTTCGGAGGCAAACAATCACACCCACCCATCCGCTCCTAGCGCCGGGTAAACATGCCGCAGATCCAGGTTATGCGGCCACATGTAAGCCATTCACCGTGCAACCCTGCTTTAGCGCGAACGACCAGTGCCGCTCCTCAATTTATTTCGATTCAACCCTCGAAAACGTATTGACAATTTCCTGAAAAGCTGAAAAATGCACGTGGCGCTATTGCGGCGCCCTTGCGAAGCACGCGTCCCCTAATGGCTGCAGGGGAGGCAAGGATTCACGATACGGATTTTCCCGCGCGTCCGAGGCTTTCGTTTGGCGCGCGACCATCACCAACAATCGCGGTAAACACTTGGGAGGGGATGGAATGGAGCGTCAAGGCAAAGCAGGTCATGTGGTTTTCAACGTGGTCTTAATCGCCGCATTGGCGGCAGCAGGGACGGCGGGATGCATGGCATCGGGAATGGCGGCGGTCATTTCGTCCCCGCCCGCTATCGGTAAGGCACATCACCGTGCGGCTCGAGCCGCGGTCGCTAAGTTATACGATCCCGCGCTGCTGATACCATTAAAGCTGACTGATCAGGCTCCCGCCGCATTCGACGCGAAATTTATCACCACCAAAGGGGACTTCGTGATTCACGTTACCCGCGCTTGGGCCCCGCTGGGCGCGGACCGCTTCTACAACTTGATGAAGCATCATTTCTACAATCGCGCCGGCATTTTCCGGGTAATGCCCAAATTCGTCGTGCAATTCGGTATCAGCGCGTATCCGGACGTTTCCAAGGCTTGGCACAGCGCTGATATCAAGGACGATCCCGTTACCCAGTCCAACATGAGGTGGACCGTATCCTTTGCCACTGACGGCCCCAATACCCGCACTACGCAGATCTTCATCAATGTCGCCGACAATAAGCGACTGGACACGCGCGGATTTGCTCCCTTCGGTAATGTAACCGAGGGAACCAAGACGATCAGGAAGTTTTATAGCGGCTACGGCGAGGAGACCTCTAAACGCCAGGACGAAATTGAAGCGCAGGGTAAGAAGTTTCTGGATTTGGATTATCCCAGGCTCGATAGCATCAAATCCGCCGCGATAATTCCCGGCAGTATTGTGGGGGCTGTGTCAAATGGCAGGGCAGCGGGGAAGTCCGCCGCCGTTGCGCCAGCGGCGATGACCCCCGCTGTAGTCGCGCCCCTCGCGCGATCCAGGCCTGGCGCACTACCATCCTCTCCCGCGGTTGGCAGCGGCGACACATCCTCGACTGCGCTCGCCGATGGGGCGCCCACTTACGAGCAAACTAGATTGTGGATTATTTCCAAGATGAATGATGCCGCCGGGCATCGAGAGGACAACGGCGACACCGTAAGTTATCAGAACATTTCCCTCGACGGCTGCGTGTTGAAATATCGCGAGGTCTGGCGTTCGGGCTATAGCGACGCCCATGACCTTTACGACGTCAGCATCCCGCTGCTAAAACTGGCTGACGCAACTCCTCGCGAGGGTATTGTGAAGCTGAACACAACGACGACTGCGGTGCATATCGCCCGGCAGGAAAAAGTCCGGGGCCAACCGGACCTAACCTCCAGCGAGACGAATGTTTCCACCACGGATGGCACATTTGAGGCGGGGGTCTATGGCTATGTCGTGAATCTCGACTTCCGCAGGCAGGGAATTGACGCCGTGGACATTAGTAGCCGCATGGCTGCCGCCTTGCGACACGCTTCAGGCATTTGCAAGGAGAAAGCGCCCAAGGCTCTTGAGCCTTTCTAGCTGGTAGTGGGTCAGTTTGAATTCTTGGCAATTTTGAGTTGTTTATTAAGACCAGCGGAGTGACTCAAAAGATAGCCAGCCCCAAAAGACAATCATCACAAAGGCCCGGATTTTGTTAGCACGTGTCGCCGTACCTATAGCACCCATGATGGAAATAAAGCCGTAACAATCCCATATAGCAAGGACACAGCCGCATTGATTCTTCGGTCATTCAGAGAGAAGGCCACACCGCCATTCTATGCTAGCACTAGGCTCGCCACGGGTGGTTTGTCATGCTAATCCGCCCGGAAGTATGAGGGTTCGTATTGGTTGTTCTGCTGCTCGAATGCGATCTGACCGTGAGCTCGAATTGCGCGTTTTAGATTCCCAGCACGGTAATAAGTTCGCGCACTGACGCGGCGGATTTATTGAGCGCTTCCTGCTCTTCGGGCAGTAGCTTCACCTGCAAAATCTGCTCAATGCCGCCCGCCCCCAGCTTTACCGGAACGCCCACAAAGTGCCCGCTAATCCCGTATTCGCCTTCGAGGTAGGCCGCGCACGGCAGAATCATTTTCTTGTCGCCAAGAATCGCGTCCACCATTTGCACCACTGCGGCTGACGGTGCGTAATACGCCGATCCCGTTTTCAGCAGACCCACAATTTCGCCGCCGCCTTTGCGCGTCCGCTCAACAATCGCGGCGATGCGATCAGCTGCCAGTAGCTCCGGCAGCGGTACCCCCGCCACCGTGCAATAACGCGGCAGCGGCACCATATCGTCGCCATGTCCACCCAATACAAACGAATTGATATTGCGCACCGAGACGCCCAGTTCCATCGAAATAAACGCGCTCATCCGCGCCGAATCGAGCACACCGGCCATGCCAATCACCCGATTGCGTGGAAACCCGCTGATGCGTAATGCCGCGTGGGCCATGGCGTCCAGCGGATTGGTAACCATAATGAGGATGGCTTCGGGCGAATGTTTGACCACTCCCTCCACCACGCCCTTGATTACTTCATGATTCGCTTTCAGCAGGTCGTCCCGGCTCATTCCCGGCTTGCGCGGAAATCCCGCTGTGATTACGACAATGTCGCTCTTGGCGCTCTTGGAATAATCCCCGGCCGCCGTGCTGATTCCGTCCGCAAACGAATCGGAACCCGAGATCGCTCCCGATTGCCGCATGTCCAGCGTCTTGCCCGCTGGCGAGCCTTCCAGGATATCGGTAAGCACCACGTCCGCCAATCCCGCGTCAAATATTCGCTGCGCAGTTGTCGATCCGACGAACCCGCCGCCTACCACCGTTACTTTATTACGCATTTTCTGTGCTGCTCCTTTATCGTTTACAGCCACGCTAACGAATTATCTCGCGCCTGATCCACAGCAGCGGCCAAGCCATCGAAAGGCCCACCGCCGTAATCACAATCGAAGCTACCAGAAAGGGCACAGAGTGAAAATAAACGCGGCCCATAATCAGGAACAGCGCCACTGGAAGACTCAGCACCGTCAGGGCATTGATCATTGCAATGGCCCATGCCCAGCGCGCTCGTTGAAGAATTCCGCGCGCACAATAAATTGTGCCCAATCCGAGAGGAATCAGCAAAATTCCCATGATTACAAAGCTCAATACAAAAGGAGGCTATACCGTGGGCATATTCGCGGCGCTCACCTCGGTGGCTAGAAATTGATGCAGTTGGGGGATTGAGGATAGGTGGATCGCGGCCACTGCCACAAGCAATCCGCCTTGCAGAACCAGCAGTTTGGCTACTATTTTGGGACGATCCATCTTACTTCCGCATATTTTCGATAATGGCCGACGCATATTCCGACGTGTGCAGCATCGGTGCGCCTTCCATCATGCGCGACAAATCATACGTCACCCGCCGTTGTTGAATTGTTACCGCGATACTTTTCTCGATCAGAGATCCAACTTCGCTCCAGCCGATGAAATCAAACATCATCGCGCCGGACAGCATTACCGAGCTGGGATTGATCACGTCCTTATCCGCGTATTTCGGCGCCGTTCCGTGCGTGGCTTCGAATACCCCATAGCCATCGCCTATATTCGAACCGGGGGCCATGCCCAGGCCTCCCACCTGCGCCGCGCAGGCGTCGGAAAGATAGTCGCCATTCAGATTCGGCGTAGCAAACACCTGATATTCATCGGCGCGCAGTAGAACCTGTTGAAAGACGGAGTCGGCGATGCGGTCATTAATCAGAATTTTCTTTTTCCAATTCCCGTTGCCATGCGATTTGCCAATCGAATCAAGAGTTGTCTTTACTTCCGCGCACGTTTGCTGCCGGAACGCCTCGGTCGCATCCTTCAATCCTGGCTCGATCATCGCCGCATTCTGTTCGATGGAAAGCGCGGAATTATTTTCCGCATTGCCGAGAATCCAACTCTCCCGTTCGGTGACGATCTGCTCGCGAAATTCAGCGCGCGCCACTTCGTAGCCCCAGTCGCGGAAGCCGCCTTCCGTGTACTTCATGATGTTGCCCTTGTGTACGAACGTTACAATCGTGCGGGCGTGGTCAACTGCATGTTGAATCGCGCGACGCACCAGGCGCATGCTGCCAAAGGGCGACATGGGCTTGACGCCGATAGCCGAATCCGCGCGAACTGTTTTCTTGCCTCCGGCCAGCATCTGCTCGTTGAGGAACTCAATCAGCTTCGCCGCTTCCGCCGACCCGGACTTCCACTCGATGCCCGCGTAGACGTCCTCGGTATTCTCGCGGAAAATCACCACATTCATTTTCTCGGGCGCGCGCACGGGGGAGGGAACTCCCGTGAAATACCGCACCGGCCGCACACACGCATACAAATCCAGCATCTGCCGCAGCGTGACGTTCAGCGAACGAATCCCTCCGCCCACTGGCGTGGTCAATGGTCCTTTGATGGCTACGCGCAGATCGCGAATCGCGTCCACCGTATCGTCGGGCAGCCATTGGCCAAACGCATTGAACGATTTTTCGCCCGCGAATACTTCAAACCACGCTACTGAACGCTCGCCGCCGTAGGCGCATTCCACCGCCGCGTCAAACATCCGCTGCGCCGCTCGCCAGATATCGCGCCCCGTGCCGTCGCCTTCGATGAACGGAATGATCGGCTTATCCGGTACGTGAAATTTGCCGCCCGCGTATCCAATGGCCGCGCCGTCGGCCGGCAACCCCCGCCCGTTATAACTTACTTTCACAGTCCCACCCCAAATGAATCGTCGAAAATATCACATTCGCCGCCATTGCGCACGCCTTCGGCGCGCCCAGGATAAAGTAGGGCGAATACGCGTGATAAAATTCATGGCTCAACGACGCGTCTTGAGAAAATGAGCGGACGGAAGGGGTAATTTCTGCAAGGAAATCCAAAAAGGATACCAATGACAATGCGCTATGGGGAAGTTCAGCGCATTGAGCCCCGCTCGACGCTTGCTGTAACCCGAAGAGGCGCTGGAAATCTGCTCTGCTACGGCATTATGGCTTCGGTCGGCGTTGCCGCATATCTGTTGCGGGAAATGTTTGGAATTCTTAATCATCGGTAGAAAAGGAATTCGAACCAAGCAGCCCCTCCCCTGTGTTTTTTAGAGTGGAGAACGCTACGAGAACCTTCCCGGATTTTAGGATGCTACTCGGTTCTGGTTATTGGAAGGCGGCGATAGCCTGTTGATACGCTTGGGTGTACTGGCCCGCGGGAGGCACATAAGCGATGGACAAATCGCTGATCGACATTTCCACGACATTGGCGCCGCGCGTTTTTGCGAAGGGCAGCAGCTGAATCGGCGATCCCACTTCACAGGAGTTATCCGCGCAGGTCGGTTCGGCAAACTGAAGTTGATGCAAAGGCGCGTCGGGATACTGCAGGAAAAATCCGCACCAATTCACCACGCAAGCCTGGTCGTCGCCGTAGTTGGTAATAGATGATTTCTGTAGCGCTTCCTGGCCGATTCCAAAACCATATTGCGCCGCGATGGAGGCAACATTCCCGGGGAACGCATACGGATTGCTCGACGGACACGGCGTGCCGTAGCAGTTGAGCGCCACCTCGACCGGGACGGAGCCCACATTGGCGTGTTCGACGGCCAGCATGGCATCCACATAGGTCTGCCACGATTGTTGGGTAAGCCCGTAGCTCGCCTCTTCCTGGGCAGTGCAATCTGGATAAGTTTCTCCGCCGCCTCCCAAACCCACGCGAATGTAGGCAATCCGGGGATCGCTGCCGTAGTGTGCAAAAAACTCTTTCAGAAAACCGGAGTAAGCGGCTTGAAACGCCGGCGATGTAAATTCGGGGATATTTCCGTCAATACCATTACTCTCGTTACAGCTGATGGTGGGAGGGAGCTGGGCCAGCACATACGGTGGCGTAGCGATGATGCTCTGAGAATCGCTGACCGCCCAAATCACCAGTCCCGTCTTTTTTCCGCCGTTCCACCAGGTCGCAATTTGTGATTCCACGGATGACCAATCCAACACCCCGTTGCCCGAATCCACAGCGCTCCAAACCACGAAGGCAACATCTCCGGCAACATTTTGCTCGGGAATTAAATAAGAGTTGACGTCGCTCATATCTTCGCCGGGAAATTCAATGGCGAAGATTCCGGTTGCCGCGGCAGGGCCGTCATTCGCCGGACCTCCGGAATTCCCCGAGGTTCCCCCTCCGCTTCCAGACCCTCCTGAGGACCCGGAACCGCCGCCCGCCGAGCATCCAACCAGCAGCAGAATAAAAGACAGCAAAACGCCGATTTTCGCTTTCCCCATTTTTCCCCGTTTCCCGGCCGACCGCCATTATCAGACGGAAGGCCCCAAGATTAAGCTCTCATAAGTCTGGATTCGCGCGCATGCCGTTCTGGCGCCGCCGGCCCCGCCCAATCGGAGCGTTGCGTAACCCTGTATGAACCAACACGCCGCACCATCATTTGTTGCGACCCAAGTGTTCGGGCCAATGTTAAGCATTTCTACAATACCATTTTCCCCTTATTTCATCATTAACCACACCTTAGTGTCCTTGCCGGGGGAAGGAGGGTCCGCGGGTTAGCGACTTTATTTTACCAGCTGTGTTGGTTTAAAGCATGGCTGTAACACCTAGCCGCCGATCCTCATCGCGCTGCCTTAGGGTACGTAAGTTGCATAGCCAGGTTGGGAAAGAGAGTACAAATGAAAAAGTTCATGCTGGCCGCCATTGCACTTGCGCTTTTGCCACTGTCTTCCCGTTCGCAAAGCACACCCCAGGCCGACGTTCCGGTCGGATATTCACTTCTCGAAGTGGACAAGGGATATAGCTTCAGTTTGAACGGGGTTAGCGGCTCCGCGGCATACAATTTCAACAGCTGGCTCGGCGCGGTGGCCGATATCGGCCGTATACCATGGCTCCCCTGGTGAAGAGGGTCTTACCGCTGAGACTTTCCTTTTCGGCCCGCGCTTTTCCTATCGAAAAGCTCGCAGAGTCGTGCCCTATGTCCAGGCCCTTCTCGGCCCGTCGCATGGCTCGGGAGAATACTCGGGCGCTGCCGTCTCCACAATCCCCTTTGCATTTGCCTTGGGCGGGGGAGCCGACATTGGACTCGGATCGGGCGGCAGAGTCGCTCTTCGACCACAGGTGGAATATGTCGGTTTCCGAGTGGAGGGTGCTACATCGAATGCCGCTCGAGTGTCGCTTGGTCTCGTCTTCCACATCGGCAAGAAATAGTTATTTGAGGAAACACTCTTCAGATTCCGGGCGCAACGAGTTATAGCCTATGTCACGCCCGCGTGTCATGTTGAATTATTTTCTTATCGCCGTGGGATGCTTCGGTTCATACATTCCCAGTGACGCGCCGCTTGGCAGCTTGAGCGCGGTAACGCGGCCCCAGCGCTCTTCCTTCACGGGATGGGCAAATTCCGCACCTTTTGCCTTCAGCTCTTTCATTGTGATTTCGATGTTGTCGCACATCAGATAAAGCTCATGATGCTCGTCCCCCTCCGATGGGTGGACGCCAATTTCCGCCGGCGGCAGCGCGAAAATCAGCCAGCCGCGTCCCACGTCCACCGATGAAAACCCCAGTACGTCCCGAAAGAACGCGCGGTCGCGCTCGTCACTTTTCGAATAGATAAGTACATGTGTTCCCGTAATCATTGCCTTCCCTCCTTTTTGGTTCTGGGAGCTTATTATCTACAGCATTTCCGCCGTTCCTTCCTATTCCACATCTCCGGGCTTCCGGCGCCTGCCCCGTGTCCTTGCGTTCATTATTTTCATTCCGCAAAGCAGTCGGCTGCGCTCCCTAGGCCGTGCGTCTCATGCGTTCCTGCGCGAACGGCAGACACCCATTTCTCGCTTCGCATTTGCATATTCCTGCGCCTTTACGCATGATAATTGATTCTGTTTTATTCGCGGTGCCCGTTGCCAAATCAACTTCCGCTCGCGGCGCCTCTTGGGGGATTTCTACATGCAGAAGCCTGTCCGCATCGCTCCGGCGAAGGGAAAACTGGGTGTGCTCTTGCCCGGAATGGGGGCTGTGAGCACCACGTTCATGGCTGGCGTCGAACTGGTCCGCCGTGGCGAGGCGATGCCCGTCGGCTCGCTGACGCAGATGGGTGCCATTCGCCTGGGCAAGCGCACCGAGGGACGTTCTCCGCGCATCGCTGATTTCGTTCCGCTGGCTCATCTCGATGATCTGGTTTTCGGAGGCTGGGACGTTTTCTCCGACAATGCGTACGATGCCGCGGCCAAGTGTGGCGTGCTCGAAGCCGGCCATCTCGAAAAAGTGAAATGGTTCCTGCACGAAATTTCCCCGATGAAGGCGGCATTCGACCAGAAATACGTCCGCAATTTGCAGGGCACCAACTTCAAGAAAGGACGCACCAAGTTCGATCTTGCCGAGCAGTTGATTGACGACATCCAGGATTTTCGCAAGACTAGCGGGGCCGAGCGCCTGGTGATGGTCTGGTGCGGTTCCACGGAAACGTTTTTGAAGCCGCACGCGGTCCACAAGACATTGAAAACCCTGGAAGCCGCGATGAAGAAAAACCACGCCGCCATTGCGCCTTCAATGCTTTACGCCTACGCGGCCATCAAGTCTGGCGTTCCATTCGCCAATGGTGCGCCCAACTTGACCGCTGAACTTCCCGCGCTGGTCGAACTGGCTCGCGAAAATGGCGTTCCGCTATGCGGCAAGGACTTCAAGACCGGCCAGACGCTGCTGAAAACGATTCTGGCGCCCGGCTTCAAAGCCCGCATGATTGGCCTCAATGGCTGGTTTTCCACCAATATCCTTGGAAACCGCGATGGCGAAGTGCTCGACGACCCCGGCTCGTTCAAGACCAAGGAAGAGTCCAAGCTCAGCGTCCTTGAATACATTCTCCAGCCACACCTTTATCCCGAGCTGTATGGCCACATTCACCATAAAGTACGGATCAATTACTATCCTCCGCGCGGCGACAACAAAGAGGGTTGGGACAACATTGATATTTTCGGCTGGCTCGGCTATCCCATGCAGATTAAGGTGGATTTCCTCTGCCGCGATTCCATTCTTGCCGCGCCCATCGTTCTGGACCTGGTACTCTTCCTCGATCTCGCCCAGCGTGCGGGTCTCAAGGGCATTCAGGAATGGCTCAGCTTCTACTTTAAGTCACCGATGTGCGCGCCCGAACTCTATCCCGAGCACGATTTGTTCATCCAGCTTATGAAGCTCAAGAACACGCTCCGCTGGATGGTCGGCGAAGACCTCATCACCCACCTCGGCTCGGAATACTACGACTAGCGAACGCTAAAGCTCACTATTGTTGCGGCTGTGGCATCGGTTGTTGAGGAAACGAGAATGCCAAAGTCCCTCCACGAACAAATCCCGGACGCAGAATATTGTTCCCGATACGCATGTAGATCTTCAGCCAATTAGGCGCGCCAGACGCCGGCGCAGAATTTGCGTAGCGTGCAAAAGCCGAGGGTTTCGTAGAGACGAACGGCATTCTGGTTTGCCGAAGTAACCGTAAGCGTCAAATCGTGGTACCGGCGTTGCTGTAGAGCCTCGATCGACGCCTCCATCAGGATGCGTCCTATGCCATTGCGCTGATATCCGGGCTGTACGCAGATTTGGGTGATGTGTGCAACGCCATCGTCCACTTTGGAGGCTAGCACCACTCCAGCGGGCTGCAATTCGCCGCGCGGCCGCAAAACAAAAGATCCCTCGCGCAGAAACTCGCCGCAAGCCACCGTCTGGGTGATATTGCGAAGAAAACGATGAGCGCCCTCTTGGGAGGAGTATTGATCATTGATTTGACTGTCAATGTGGGTGGCATAGGCGAGGTGAATGAGGCGTGCCACGCCATCCGTGTCGCGCTGATTCCACCGCTCGACAATAAAGGGGCCCGATTTTGCGATTGCGCCGGGCGTTCTGGCGTGTGCTGCATCGCGCGTAGGCACCCCACCTGCGTCACGATTTGTTGTGTTGGGCACACAAGGATTTCTGACGGCGCTCGTGACGCCCCTGGACGGATCTGCAGGCCGTTGCAAGTCAAGACGCATGAATTGGCGCTCGTAGAGCGAGAAATCATGCTGCGTTAGGAATTGCAGCACATCGGTTTCGAGCGGCATGATGTGGGTTTCCACGCGATTGACCCATGGAACAAACTGGAGCAGCGCCAAAATGCGTGTGAGCAGGGGACAGGCAACTTCTAGCGGCGAAAAACGCGGCGAAACAAAAAAATCGCCAATCAGCCCTTTGCGGTTTTCGAAAATGTAAAAGCTGTAGGCAACCGCTTCATCGCCATCGGTTACAGCGACGCCTTCCAGCGAGCGCGTACTCACAAAACGGCGGATCATATCCAACGCGGGGCGGTAATTCCACAGAAATACTTCGCGCCAGAAACGCGCCTGCTCGTCAAAGAGACGGTCAAGCGCGCGGGGGTGAACCTCGCGAAGGTCAACGATTTTCATCAGTATTACCGAGAGGCATTATAATCGTTAGGAATCGGCTATTGCAGTAGGTGTTGGATACGGATTAGCGCAGGGCGCGAAACAGGGCACGACTAACCGTCCTCGTTAGCTCACCCGCGATCCGCGCCGCTGCGGACCAATATTCGCTCGCCGGTACGATCTGAGTTGGCAACGATCAGTTCACTCCCGTACGTTCCGGCCGCCCGGACGAATGCCACTTGCGACCCATCAGGACTAATGGCCACGCCGCCACCGACATTGCTCGCAACCACCGCCGGGCCTTCGCCCTCCAATGAAATCCAATAGGCATTTTCGAAATTCGAACCGCTCAACTTCAAAACATAGAAAATAAACCGCCCGCTGGAGTCAAAGACTACTTGAACGCACTGCCCAGACAACGGGCCGAGTAGTTGTTTTTCAGCGCCGGTCTTCAACTCACCCAAGCGGATCACCGAGCCGCTGGGCATCTTCGTGGCGTATGCCAAGAGATTTCCGTCGGAGGAAATTGCCGCCTCCTCGGGGATCTGCTCCGTTGGAATTGGCGACAATTGCTCAGTCTTGGAGTCACTCAGGGCCAATGGCCGAGCAGGGGATTGGGCGGGTTGGTGTCTGGCGGAGCAAATCGCCGGGAGAGAGAAGACAAGTAACGCTAGTCGAAAAGGGAAGGGAAGAAATTTGTCGCGCATTTGTCTGGCTGACCATCCTCCTTTGGTTAACAATCTCGCGCTACCATACACTTCACCGCTCACTGAAGGCAATGACCCCCTTCGGGCTTATTACTCCTCGTTACGTCTCACTTGGGCGTATTTATCGGGAAGTGTGAGGAGGCCGCAAGAGTGCATAGGGGGCGAAAGGCCCGAGAGGAGTGAGGCGGACGAGGACGGCATGGGGAGACCGGTCGGAAAGGACGACCAGGTCGGGATAGAGCCGCCGCTGGGCATCGAACTCGCTGTAATCCAGGAATAGAAATGGAGGAACCCACCGGTCATCGGTGAGCGGAATTTCCCATTCGCGCAGCGGGTTTCCCAGGTAAAAATTAAGACCGTATTGCCATTCGCGCTGGAGAGGCATGGCGGAAATGGACGCTTCGGGAATTCCAAACGCCTGGACTTGCCCGGCAACGGAACGCGCAGTGAGTATCGGATCAAGCTTGGGAAGCAGCCTCACGTTCACAAATTCGAGAATCAGGGCGATGGCCAGCACGGTAACCATTATCGCGGGAAGCGGATCTCCGGCCAGCCCCACCAGAAAAATGAGCATGCCGACAATAGCGGACGCGGCAACCAAAATCACGATGTCGGAGTGAGCCATTCTCTGGACTTCGTGAGGAATTCGGTTGCCCCAGGCGAGAAATGACACGGCCCCTGCAAGCAGAAATCCGCTTATGGTCATAAATATCCGGGTACACCGGCCCGGCGCCGCAGCAGAGCGCGCCAGCGTGAGTCCAACCAAGACGGCGAGAGGTGGCACAGCCGGCAAAATGTAGCCGGGTAGCTTCGATTGCGACAGGCTAAAAAACATGAACGGAAACCCTGCCCAGCAGGCCATAAAAAGTTCGGCCGAATTGCGCCACGCGTTTTCCCGGCAAGCGCGCCACGCGTCCATCGCCAGCCAGCCGAGCAGTGGCGTCCAGGGAAAAAGGCCAATCAGCACGATAGGAATGAAATACCACAGTGGTTGACGATGTTGAAAAACGGGCGTCAGGTAACGCTGGAAATTATGCTGGAGGATAAAAACTCGAAAGAAATCCGGGTTACGAATCGCGCAAATTACGTACCACGGCAAAGCGACGATGCAATAGACGAAAATCGCGATGGGATGGGCGAGGCCGAAAGCGCGTCGCCACTGGCCGGAGAGCGCGGCCCAGCAGCCTATGCTGCCCGCCGCGAGAATCAGAGCCGCAGGGCCCTTCGCGAGGGTGGCAATGCCGAGAGCAGCGCCAAAAACGATCAGCACGATTAATTCGGATTTTTCGGTGAATCTTGTGGCTTCTATATCCGACGGCGCGATTGCGTCACCATACGTGACCGCGCCAAGGTGCTTAAGAGGCGGAATGCAGATGGTGGCAGCGCTGGCGAGCGCTACAGTAAGCGCACCGGTAAATAGCATGTCAGTTGAAGCGGATCGCGAAAAGCCGATGAATGCCGCCGAGCTGGTTAGAACGAGCAATACGAAGTAACCAGCGCGGGCGCCGTAAAGTCGTCGCGCAGTCCAGGCCATTGTAAGCGTTGCAAAAATCGCGGCCAGAGCGGAGGGCAATCGTGACGCCCATTCTGGCGCTCGCGGTAAGACCCGAAAAAATGCCGCGGCGGCCCAGTAATATAAGATGGGCTTTTCAAACCACGGCTGACCATACAGCCTGGGCGTGGCCCAGTCGCCGGTCGCCGCCATATTCCGCGCCACGAAGGCGTAGCGAGGCTCGTCCGCGCCAATTAATCCCAGCGCGCCGAGATGGCTGAAGCCACAAATCCAGAGCATGGCCAATGCGAAGGCCCACGTCGCGAAATGGAGCCTGTGGTCGTCCTGAGGCATGAAGAGAAAAGTTTAGCAGAGCGGTGTTTTTCGCATCCAGTAATCCCGCTCGAAAGAGAAAATAGTTACGGATGGCCGGCAATGGCGGCTCTTAGCCGCCGCTTCGCGCAGGCATCCATTGGCCCGCAAACTCATCGTGGTGGATAATGGCGCGCGATGTATGAACTCCTTACAAATCGAGCTCAAGCTGGGTGATTGACTGGCTGCAATTCGCGCTTGCCTGGTCGCTGCTAAAATTTCTGGGAGCACTGCCTCTGCCCGTCGCGCAGATGGTCGCGTCGAGAGTGGCTGCGATGATAGCGCCGCTCCAGCCACGGCTGACGCGGACGGCCCTTTTCAATCTGCGCCTGGCCTTTCCCGATTGGACGGAAAAGCATCGCCGCGCCACCGTCCGCAAGATGGTGAAACATCTCGGCTGGATGGCGGCGGAATTCGCGCACATCCCGCACCTCACCAGGCAGACAATAGAGAGGCTGGTGGTGATGGATGGGTTTGAGAATTATGCCGCGGCGGAAAGCAAAGGGAAGGGCGTCGTTTTCTTCACCGGCCATACTGGGGCGTGGGAGATCATGCCCATTGCATTTTCGTTGCTGCATCATCCAATTTATTTTCTCGCGCGACGGATCGCCAATTCGCGGGTGGATAGGCTCATCGAATCCTACCGCTGCGCCACCGGAAACCGGCCCATTGATAAGAATCAATCGGCGCGAATTGTGTTTCGGGCGTTGCGAGGAGGCGCGAGTGTGGGTTTTCTGGCCGATCACAACACCATGCCGGAGGAGGCGGTGTTCGTGCCGTTTTTCGGAATACAGGCAGCTACCACCACGGGTGCGGCGCGCCTGGCGCTGCGAACGGGCGCGGCGGTGCTGCCGTCCTATATGTATTGGGACGAGCGGTTGCGAAAGCACCGGCTGCGTTTTGAGCCAGCGGTCCCGCTGGCTCGCACCGGCGACGAGCAGGCTGATATTCGCGAAAACACGGCACGGTTTACCTATGCGCTGGAGCAGTTCGTTCGCGCACATCCCGAGCAATGGCTATGGATGCACAAGCGGTGGAAGAACAGGCCGCCGGGTGAAGCTCCGCTCTATCCTTAGAGACGCTGTTTCGTTTCATAATTCCTATCCTGATTTCTGTAATCCTGGTGCTGGATGCCGAATGCCGACATGACTAATGATGCCATGAAAATTCTCGTGGTCGGCGGGATCAGTCGTAAGGTTGGTAAAACCAGTTTGATCGAAGCCATTCTGAGGGCATTTCCCGAACGCCAATGGACGGCCGTAAAGGTGTCGTCGCATCTCCATGACATTCCGCCGGGTTGTAGATTGCTCGCTCGGGTACCAGTTATGGGTCATAGCGCCCAGGCGGATAATTCAGACTTTCGGTTGTGGGAAGAGACTGCGGCGCATTCCGCGACGGATACGGGCCGCTTTCTCGCGGCGGGAGCAAGTCGGTCAATCCTCTTGGAAGCGGATAACTCCGGTCTACCCGATGCGGTGAAAGATCTCCTGAGCATTCTTAGGAAAGAGCGTGCAGAGTGGATTATCTGCGAGACGACGCGGGCTGCGGAACTGCTTGGTCCGAGGCTATTCCTGTTGGTTGCTAGGAAAGATGAACGCCTCTGGAAGGAATCAACGCAACGTGTGAGGTTGCTCGCGGACGCGATCGTGATGTTTGCGGCAGCCGAGCGTAGCGGGCTGGGCCGCGCCATGGGTATGGCTGCCGCGCTGGCATTAACTGCCAACACGCCGAGCCACAGAGGCAACGCGAGCCTGCCTCTGGAAGGACACGACAACTTAATGTCCGCTCCAGTGTTTCGAATGGAAGTAGGCGAAACTTTGCCGATGGATTTCCGTCTTTTTGTCGAGCAGCAGGTTAGAGCGTGAGCCTGCAAGCATTGAAAGGGAAGACGTTTTCTATTGACCGGGGCGAGGCTGACGGGCGATAATCATCTTTACCAAGTCCCGCGTCCTGAAATTGGGGGGGATCGTTTTCGTGTGGGATTGTATCTGTACCTCTGAAATAGCCCAACTGGTAGGAATTTGAGTTCCGACTGGTGTGCGGATTATTAAAAAAAAATTCATCGAACAAAAAGCTGCTTTATTTATGGTCATAGAACCACGCCAGTACGCCGCAACGTTTGCCATTGTCGGCCTAGTAGCTGCGACCCAGCGTGGAGGCTGGCCTATATGCGGTTTCGACCCGTTGGGATGGCAAGGCCCAGTTGCCTGAGTTGCCTAGTGATCCGATGAGAGCATCCGCAGTTCAAACCAGCCGTCACGAAGGCCCGCGCCCGGTAGAGGGATACTTTGGTCTCGCTCCGGAACGCCTGAAACGCGCGATTCAGCGCGGTGTGGATTGGCTGCTGCGGGTCCAGAAGCTGGACGGTTATTGGATGGGCGAACTGGAAGCCGATACCACTCTCGAATCTGATTACATTCTCTACGAATACATTGTTGCCGGGGGAAATTCGCCCAAGATTGAAAAACTGGCGAAGTACATTCGCCAGGATCAATTGAGCGATGGCGGCTGGAACATTTATCCCAACGGCCCGGCGGAAATTAACGCGACAATTAAAGCATACTTTGCCCTGAAATTGGCGGGAGATTCCGCGGAAGCCGCCCACATGAAGGACGCGCGGTCAAAGGTTTTGGAATTAGGTGGTATCGAAGCAGCGAACTCGTATACGCGCTTTTATCTGGCTATGGCCGGGGCGGTGGGCTGGGATTGGGTGCCAGCGGTTCCCCCCGAATTGCTGCTGCTTCCCAAGTGGTTTTATGTCAATTTGCTGGAGATGTCGTCATGGACGCGGGCGATTGTCGTCCCTCTGACGATTATTTATGCGTTGAAGCCCGACTGGGAGATTCCCCAAAGTGCGCGCGTAGAGGAGTTGTTTCGCCACTCGTCCAGAAGACCTGCGATGTTTGGCTGGGACCCCAGCATCATTTCGTGGCGCAATTTCTTCCTGGCCATGGATTCGGTGCTTAAGATGTACGAGCTGGTGCCCTGGAAACCGCTCCGGCAGCGTGCTTTGGCGGCGGCGCAATGCTGGCTGCGCGAACATCTGGAGCGCAGCGAGGGACTGGCAACCATCCTGCCAGCGATGTTGAACTCAATCTACGCGCTGATGGCTTTAGGTTGCCCTCCGGAAGACCCGCTCACCGCGCGCGAAATGGGTTTCCTTAAAAGGTACGAAATCGAAGAGCACGATTCGATCCGCGTTCAGCCGTGTATTTCACCTGTGTGGGATACGGCCATTGCCATGGTGTCGCTGGCGGAAGCGGGAATGGATCCGGGAAATCCTGCGCTGGTGAATGCCGCGCAATGGCTGCTGGAAAAGCAGATCGTCGGTCCAGGGGACTGGCAGTACAAGAATTCCGGGGTTGCGCCGGGAGGATGGGCGTTCGAATTTCGCAATGATTTTTTCCCCGATGTGGACGACACCGCGTTTGTATTGATGGCGCTCGCGCGGGCGGGCGCGTCGGATAATGAACGGCTCCAGGGAGCGGTCTTGGCGGGCGTGCGCTGGATGGTCAGCATGCAGAACCGCGATGGTGGATGGGGCGCATTCGACAAGAACAATGACCGATCGGTGCTCACTTGCGTCCCGTTCGCGGATCACAACGCCATGATTGACCCCTCGACGGCGGATGTGACTGCGCGGGTGGTGGAATGTCTGGGCCGGCTGGGCTGGCCGGCTTCGCACGAAGTAGTGCGTGGTGCGCTGACATTTCTTGAGAAGGATCAGACCGCCGAAGGCCCGTGGTTCGGCCGCTGGGGCGTGAATTACATTTACGGTTCGAGCGGCGTGTTACGGGCGATGGAGACAATTGGACAGGCGAAGACGGCCCCGTATCGTCGGGCCGCTGAATGGCTGAAAAGTGCGCAGAATGCGGACGGCGGTTTTGGCGAGTCCGTGGAATCCTATGAAGACCCATCACGCAAGGGCCAGGGCAAGAGCACCGCTTCACAGACCGCATGGGCTATCATTGGATTGCTGGCTGTGTTTGGTCCGGAAGACGCGTCGGTTCAGCGGGCTGTCCAATATTTGGTGGAGCGCCAAAACAATGACGGTTCATGGAATGAAGACGAATTTACGGGCACCGGTTTCCCAACCGTGTTCTACTTGAAATATCATCTATACAGGAACTCGTTTCCGCTATACGCGCTGGCGCGTTATCGCAACATGCTCGAAGGCCGCGATTTGATGGAAGGCAGGCGGTTGCCTCCGCAGTGTATGAGGCAGATTTTGCGCGTGGAACGAAACTAACAGGGAGAACGAATGAGATTTCCGTTGAGCTTGACCGCAAACATGACCGGCTATCTGGCTTCCAAAAAGCTGAGCGGCGCGGAGAAATATCCTCTGGTGCTAATGCTGGAGCCGTTGCACGCCTGCAATTTGACGTGTACTGGCTGTGGCCGCATTCGCGAATACAAGAGCACCATTAACGAAATGTTGACGGTGGAGCAGTGTATGGCGGCCCTGGATGATTGCGGCGCGCCCATTGTTTCCATTTGTGGCGGCGAGCCGATGATTTATCCGGAAATCGGGCGGCTGGTAAGCGAAATCCTGTCGCGCAAGAAAAATATTTATCTATGCACCAACGGCATGTTCATTCGCAAGAGGCTGGCGGAATTGAAGCCCACCTCGCGGTTTTTCTTCAACGTGCATTTGGACGGATTGGAGAAAACCCACGATCTGTGCGTGGAGCGGGACGGTGTCTTTCGCGAAGCGATTGATGGAATTAAGGCCGCCAAGGCGGCGGGATTTCTCGTCTGCTCCAATACCACAATTTACAAGGAAACAGACCTGGATGAAATTGAGGAGCTATTCGGTTATCTCCAGACCCTGGGCGTGGATGGCTACATGCTTTCGCCGGCATATTCCTATGCCGCCGTGCAGACCAAGGATATTTTCATGTCGCGCGAGGAAGTTCGCGAGAAATTCCAGCGCGCGAGTGGCATGCTCGAAAAATACAATGTCATTACTTCACCTATTTACATGGAATATTTGCGCGGCGAGCGCGAGCTGATGTGCACCGCGTGGGGAAATCCCACCTACAACCCGCGCGGATGGAAAGGTCCGTGTTACTTAATGACCGACTCGCATCACGCCACATTTTCCGAGTTCATTGAGAAAACGCCATGGGAAAATTATGGACGTGGACGCGATCCGCGTTGCCAGGATTGCATGGTGCAGTCTGGGTACGAGCCTTCCGCTGTTCTGGGTGGGAATAAAAAGCTGGGCGACACCTGGAAGATGTTGCAATGGCAGCTTTCCGGAAAGATGGGCGGCCAAAAGGGAAACCCCATCGGTAAGAATGGAAAGGGCCTGGGCAATGGGCAAGGCGGGGGAAGCAGTCTGCCAGCCGGCAGCCGCGCCGCATCGCATGGCCATTCGGCGCCGCCTCTCCATGCGGTGAGCCAGGCGCAACAGGATGAAGTATTCCGCATTCTATGATCACGCTGGTAACCGGCGCGACGGGCTTTGTCGGCAGCCATGTGGCGCGGTTGCTCGTTGCCGCTGGTGACCGAGTGCGAGTGCTGGTACGCCCGGGCAGTTCGCGCTCGCTGTTGGATGGACTGGCGGTGGAAATTCACGAAGGCGACCTGCGAGCCGCCGCGTCCGTCGAAACAGCGGTTGCGGGTGTTGATCGGGTATTTCATGTGGCTGCTGACTATCGTCTTTGGTCCCGAAATCCAGCTGAGATTTACGATAGCAACGTAGGGGGGACCCGTAACCTCCTAAACGCAGCGTGCCGTGCGAATGTGAGCCGTTTCATTTACACCAGCACGGTTGCGACAATTGCCGTACACCGGCCGGATTCAGAGAAGACCTCCATTTTGCCTAACGAGAATACTCAAGCGGAGGTGGTTGAGATGATTGGCCACTATAAGAAGTCGAAGTTTTTGGCCGAGCAGGAAGCGCTAAAGGCCGCGGATCAGGGTTTGCCGGTTGTGATCGTGAATCCGACAACTCCGGTAGGCCCGGGCGATGCCAAACCGACTCCGACAGGCCGCATCATTGTGGATTTCCTCAATGGCCGTATGCCGGCCTATGTGAACACAGGGCTGAACCTGGTTCCCGTGGAAGACGTGGCCGCGGGACATCTGCTGGCCGCTGAGCACGGCAAGTCTGGCGAGCGTTACATCCTGGGCGGCCGAAACATGTCGCTGAAGGAAATTCTTACGGCTCTGGCTTATATTTGCGGACGACCCGCGCCTCGAATTCGCCTGCCACATGCCGTGGCCTTGATGGCCGCGTACGCCGACCGGTTTATTTCCAGAGCGCTCAATCGCGAGCCGAGGATTCCGCTTGAGGGAGTTCGCATGTCCCGCCATGCGATGTTTGTGGATTCATTGAAATCCGAAAGGGAACTGGGTTTTCGCTCTGGCTCTGTGGAAGCGGCGCTTGAGCGCGCTGTCCGCTGGTACGAAGGTAGGGGTTATGTTCGGTTTGCGGCAGGCAATCAACTTGCCCACGCCCGCACGATCTGATCGGCCGGAGCGTTTTGCGCCAGCTCCCCGTCTTGCCATGACCTGGTGCCGTGCCCACGGCAGGCCCGTAAGGGAAAGCGTTTTTTGCAACTCCTGGTAGCTTTTGCGCTGGAAATGGAATTCGCACCCTGGCGGCGGGCGCGCAAGTTTGCTCGTGTGTCGTATGGTCCTTCAACATATGAGGCCCAAGTGGGCGAGTCCAGCGTGCTTGTCGTGGTCATGGGTATGGGCCCCCGCGCCGCAAAACAGGCGATGCTTGGCGCGCTGGGGCAAGACACTCCCCGGCAATTCGATGCGTGCTTCGTCTGCGGTCTGACTGGAGCTTTGCGCGAAGGCTTTGAGCGCGGTGAGATTGTGACCGCTGGCCAGGTCCGCGAAGCGGAAAGCCAGCGTTTGCTGGAAAGCGACACCGGGCTATTAGCACGGGCGATGCAGAAGGGAGCACGGCCGGTGACGTTATGTACCGCGAGTTACGTGGCCGCTACAACGGACGCCAAGAGACGGATGAGTTCGCTCGGCGATGTGGTGGATATGGAAAGTTTCATTGTGATGGAGCAGACTGCGCAGCTCGGGATGCCATCCCTGGCCATCCGCGCGATTGGAGACCTCGTCGAAGATGAACTTCCTTCGGGCATGGCTCAGATAATTAACGCGCGAGGTGAGCTACAGTTCTGGCCGGCGGTCTGTGCTGTGCTCAAGGCGCCCCATCGTTTGCCGTCCCTGATTCGTTTCGGCTGGCAGGGCCAGCGTGCCGCCAAGAACCTGGCGCATTTTCTAGACCAACTTATCGCCGCTCTTCCAGGTAGTCCCGGAAGGTCATCCGCAGGGTCTGCCGTTGGCTGATGCCAGCGGTCGTGTAAATTCAATATGGCGCGCTGGGAACCGGAAATAGCACTCGATGATGGATATAGTTTTGACTAAACAAGACAAAGAACAAACGCACCCGACATTCGCGCCAAACGCGCGGCAGATGCGCGCGGGTGTCTATCGCGGGAAGGGAATCATCGGGATGGAGAGCGTTCCCGTCCCGGAAATTGGGGATGAAGAGCTTCTGATTCGCGTGGCCGCCTGCGGCATTTGTGGCACCGATATCAAGAAAATTTTGCACGGGTTCGCCGCGCCGCCCCAGATTTTCGGCCACGAGGTGGCTGGAACGGTTGTAGAGGCCGGGGCGAAGGTAAAAAAGTTTCGTGTGGGCGACCGCGTGGCGAGTTTCCATCATGTTCCATGCGGTCGCTGCTTTTATTGCGAGAGGAAGCTCTATTCCCAATGCGCTTTCTACAAGCGCGCGGGATTGACCGCCGGGTATGATCCCAATGGAGGGGGATTCGGCGAATATGTCCGCGCCATGCCATCAGTGGTGGAAAAAGGCATAATTCCGATTCCCGATGACGTGAGCTTCGAGGAATCCACTTTCATCGAGCCGGTGAATACCTGCCTGAAGGCCGTTCGGAAAGCAAGGGTTGCGCCGGGCGAAACGATATTGGTTATTGGACAAGGCCCGATTGGCTTGCTGCTGGCCGTGCTCGCGCGTTTGGAAGGCGCGCATGTGCTGACCAGCGATCCCATGCCTAGCCGCCGGGAGGCCAGTATTCGGTTTGGAGCGGAAGCCGCTCTCGATCCTGCTGGCGCGCGGATGATGGAGGAGGTGCTCGCCCGGACCGCGGGCCGCGGCGCGGATGCCGTACTCCTGGCCGTGCCGAACCCCGCGCTGGTGGAAGAAGCGCTGAAGCTTTCGCGTCCTGGCGGCCGGGTGTTGCTTTTCGCCCACAACGATCCTGTCATGCGCATCGAATTTCCGGCGGCAGCGATAGGAGTGGAAGAGCGGGAAATTCTGGGAAGTTACAGTGCGTCCATTGACGATCAGGAGGAATCCGCGCGGCTTGTTTTTGAGCGCCGCATTCCGGTACGGGAAATGATCAGCCACCGGTTTCCATTGGAAGAGATTGCCGATGCGATTGCGCTCGCCGCCAAGCCAGACAAGAGCACGTTGAAAATTATGGTTGAGCACCGCCAATGAGCGTCGCAAGTCATCCGCGGAATTTGGGTCAAGAACTCGCCGGGGGTGCCCCAATAGCACTGCGTGAAACCATGACGGCCGCCGTCCTTTATGGGCCCGAGGATTTACGAATCGAGCGCGTGCCCGTTCCCACTATTGGCGAGGATGAAGCGTTGATTCGCGTGGAAGCGGCGCTGACCTGCGGCACGGATTTGAAAGTATGGCGCAATGGTTCCCACGCGCGAATGATCCAGCCGCCGGAGGTTTTTGGGCACGAAATGGCCGGCGTGGTGGTGGCCACGGGCAGCCGCGTGAGGAAAGACATTCGCGTGGGAATGAGAGTTGTGCCGGCCAATTCCGCACCGTGCGGAAGTTGTTTTTATTGCCTGCGCCACCAGGAAACGTTGTGCGAGGATTTGGTCTTCAATAATGGCGCCTATGCGCCGTTTGCGCGGATTCCGGGACGCATCGTTGAGAAAAATCTGTTGGAAATTCCCGAGGGCGTGAAGTTCGAAGATGCTGCCATGATCGAGCCATTGGCCTGCGTGCTGCGTGGAGTTGGCGAAATGAGTATCGCATCGGGCGATACGGTCGTTGTGCTGGGATGCGGCCCGATTGGTCTGAAGTTTGTCCGTGTGCTGGCGGCGCATGGCGTGCAAGTGATTGCCGTTGCCAAGCGCCCCGCTCAGATGGACGCGGCGCGGCGTCTGGGCGCGCGGGACGTGTTGAACGCGTCCGAAGGGAATAATGACGGCGATTTGGTTGCACGAGTGAGGAAACTGACGGATTCCCAGCGGGGCGCTGATGCGGTGATCGAGGCGGTTGGGAGGCCAGAAGCGTGGCAGCAAGCCATACAGATGGCGAGGCGCGGCGGCATGGTGAATTTCTTCGGCGGCTGCCCGCGCGGGTCGGCAGTGGAATTCGATCCCGCGGCAATTCACTACGCGGAAATCACAATTAAATCCACATTTCACCATACGCCACATTACATTCGCGAGGCGCTGGCCGCGATTTCGAGCGGCGATGTAAAGGCGAGCGATTTCGTGAGTGGTGAAATATCGCTGGAGGAATTGCCGGAGTGGTTCCAGCGGATGAAAGACCGGCAAAGCCAGATGAAAACGGTGGTTAGAGCCAACGATTCATGATCGAGAAAGTGTGATGGCCGCGGGACAATCCGAAATCCCTCATCCGTCAACCGATGATGCGTTGCGCGCGCCGGAACTGGCGATTGCGCGAATGCTGCCGCCCAACGGCTGCAGCCTTGAAGATGCGCGGGCTTACGTTCGCTGGCTGGCCACCCACCAGTACGAGAATTTCCATGTGGTATCGAGACTGCTCCCGCGCCGCTATCACGATAGCTTTTACAGCGTTTATGCCTATTGCCGGTGGGCCGATGATTTGGGCGATGAGATTGGCGATAGTACGCGAGCCCTGCCATTGCTGGACGAATGGGAGCGGGAATTGGAGCGGTGCTACGAAGGACGTGCGACGCATCCAGTGTTCATTGCTCTCACGCCAACGGTGCGTTCATGCGACATTCCCATTGATCCTTTCCGCGATCTGCTGAGGGCTTTCCGCCAGGACCAAACCGTGCTGCGTTACCGGAGTTGGGAATCTGTGCGGGAATATTGCCGGTATTCCGCGAATCCTGTGGGGCGGCTGGTGCTGTACCTTACTGGCTATTGCAATGAGGAACGTCAATCGCTTTCCGATTTCACCTGCACGGCGCTCCAGCTCGCGAATTTCTGGCAAGACGTGTCACGCGACTTGAAGAAGGAGCGTATTTACATTCCGCTCGATTTGGCGACGAAGCACGGAGTCAATGAGGCGGATATCCTGGCGAAGCGGTTTACCCCCGGTTACGCCGCGCTAATGAAAGAGTTGATCGAGCAAACGCGAATTCTTTTCGCAGCGGGCGCGCCACTTGAGACGATGGTCGCGCCACATCTTCGCCTGGACCTGGAACTCTTCCGCCGAGGCGGTTGCGCGGTGCTGGATGCGATTGAGCGGAGCGGTTATGACACGCTGCATCACCGGCCGGAGCTAAACCGGTGGTCGAAAGCATCCGTCCTGGGCCATGCAATTACGGCGAAAGTTTGGCGTGCTGCTACTGGAGCGAGAGGTGCGGAAACAACTGCCGGGGTGCATGCCCGATCGGTTGATGGTTTGAGGGCGGGTTCGAAGGCGAGATTGTTTTCAGAAATTGCGCAACAAACTGCCGCACCGGTTTCGGATCCGGTACTAAAAGAGAACGGTTCTTATGCCAAACGTCGCGCCTGAAAAGATAGCCGAGTCTTACAGGTATTGCCGCGAGGTGGCGCGCCGCGAAGCGAAGAACTTCTTTTACGGTTTTCTCCTGTTACCGCGGGCCAAGCGAGACGCGCTATGTGCCTTGTACGCGTTCATGCGCGGGGTGGATGATATTGCCGACAATCCCGCTCGCCTCGATGAAAAGAAAAGCGGCTTAGCTAAACGGCGCGAAGAAATGGACGCGGTACTGCGCGGAGAGCATCGGGCTGAGGCTGTCTGGCCGGCCTTTTGCGATACCATGGAACGGTATTCGATTCCACCACGCGTCCTGCACGATTTAATTTCCGGCGCGGAAATGGATCAGACGCCCCGGGTTTACGAAACGTTTGACGATCTCCGCCAGTATTGTTATTGCGTTGCGGGCACGGTGGGTCTGGCCTGCCTTCACGTCTTCGGGTTCAGCGATCCGCGAGCGCCGGAACTGGCCGAGGAGCTTGGCATCGCGTTCCAACTGACCAATATTTTGCGGGACGTCGCGAGTGATTTGGAAATGGATCGCGTTTATCTGCCCCGCGAGGATATGCTTCGATTTGGCGCTAAAGAATCGGATTTGCGGGCCCACCGCTTTACAGATCAATGGAGAGCGGTTCTCGAATTTCAATCCGAGCGCGCCTGGCAGTTCTACGCCGAAGGCTGGCCGCTGATCCGCCTGGTCGATCGCGACAGCCGCGCCGCGTTGTGGGCTTTGGCTGAAATTTACCTGGGAATTCTGGAACACAGCGCGACAAATCTCGCATCGCGCGATTACGAGGTCTTTTCCGCGCCGGTCGCCCGGCTATCCACTGCGCGAAAACTTTGGATTCTTGCAACAGCGCGGTTCCAATGGAATGGGGAAGTGAATGTCTTGCGAATCGGTAATCGTGATGGGCGGCGGACTGGCGGGTCTCTCGTCGGCGGTCGCGCTGGCTGAATCGGGACTGCGGGTTTGCCTTCTCGAAAAACGGCCACATCTGGGCGGCCGGGCAACATCCTATGCGCTGCCGGATGGCAGCCAGGTGGACAATTGCCAGCATATTACTCTGGGGTGCTGTACAAATTTGGCGGATTTTTACCGTCGCGCAGGGGCCGAAGGAAAAATCAGGCAATACGACAGCTTGTTGTTTGCGGATGGCCAGGGGAAACGTTCGCGAATGTCCTCTTCGTGGCTGCCCGCGCCGTTTCATCTCGCGCCATCGTTCCTGCGTTTCAGCGCGCTGGGATTGAAAGACAAGCGCGGAATCGCGCGGCTGTTAATGAAGCTGGCGCGTTCCGGCGGCCAGCCGGGCGGCGCGCTTGGCGTTTCCATGCTGGATTGGCTTCGCCTTCATGGACAGACGGAGATGGCCATCTCGCGTTTTTGGGCCACTGTGCTGGTGAGTGCTTTGAACGAGGAATTGGCGGCGACGGACGCGCAATATGGTGTGGACGTTTTCTGGAAGAGCTTTATGGCCAATCGGCGGGGGTTCAGGTTGGGTGTACCCAGTGTGCCGCTGGCGGAACTCTATGATGGCTGCCGGGCGGCTATCGAAGCGCGGGGTGGTTCAGTGCACTGCCGCACCGGAGTGAAAAAGATTTTGACGCCAGACGGACGCTTTGCCGGTGTGATGACAGAAAGCGGCGAGGAAATTCGTGCAGATGCCGGTATTGCGGGTATGACCCACGACGTCCTGCTGGAAATTCTGCCGGCAGACGTGCTGGAGGGGTCAGCGGCATTGCAGAATCTGAAGCAACTGCGCCCGTCTCCCATCACCAGCACACACTTTTGGTTTGACCGCCAGGTGATGAGCGAGCCGTTTGTCGCAGTGCTCGATAAAACGATTCAGTGGGTTTTCAACAAGTCGTTGCTTTCGGGAACGCCCAATGAGTTGGGTCAACCGTTGAAGAATAGCGCTCCTTGGGCCCCGGGCGCGCTAACGGCGGGTAGCACGTCAGAGGATTCGGGGTTTTCGGGAAAGCAGTACCTGCAGGTTGTGATCAGCGCGTCGTACGGACTGGTTCGCAAGTCACGACAGGAAATTATTGACCTGTGCATCAGTGAAATAGGGGATGTGCTTCCAGCGGCACGGAACGCTCGCTTGATAAAAGCGACGGTCATTAAAGAAGTAGCAGCGACGTTTTCGCCGGAGCCGGGCGTGGACCAATGGCGAATCGGGCCGGAAAGTCCCATAAACAATTTATGGCTGGCGGGTGATTGGACGCGAACGGGCTGGCCAGCCACGATGGAAGGCGCGGTGCGGAGTGGTTATCAGGCCGCCGAAGCGTTGCTGGCTACCCGGGGCGACAATCGAAAATTTGTGCAGGCTGATCTTCCAGTGGAAGGCTTGGCGCGATGGTTATCCAAGAGAAAGAATTAACGGATTTGGAGGATGGAGATGGACCGGAAGTATAAGCAGAAAGGGTATTCCGAGCGCGACGGAGATCGCGACGGAAAAAAAAGGGAGCGCCCGCTTGAGCCGCGTCCCAAGCAGGATGCCACCGGGCCGCGCACTCCGCGAATGGTGGGGTCGGTGGTGCGGGCGCGATGCACCAATTGCGGCGTGGTGCTGCTGCCGGGGTTCGATCCCGATGCACAATGCCCCAAATGCCACTTCGAGATGCATTGCTGCAAGCAATGCCGCCATTTCGATACCGGCGCGCGATTCGAATGCACCGAGCCAATTTTGGAACGCATTCCGAAAAAGGACGCCAAGAATAACTGCGACCTCTTTGAGTTCCGCATGACCGTTGAAAAAGATACCTCGCCAATTGGTTATTCGAATAATGTCACTCTGCCGGTACCGACAGGCCGCCCCGGCGATGCGCGTCAGGCGTTCGAAGATCTCTTCAAGAAGTAAGCCGGCGCTCTTCAGCCTTGTTTCCGTGGCAGGTCTAGGGCTACCGCCGCTTGGGTTTGGCCATGATGTCATACACCGGCTTGTTGTCGGCGTAAACCCGCCACTCTTTCACCAGGTCATCCTCCACGAGTGCCCGCCATGCCGCCGACACGCACCACTTGTTTTCCAGGAGAAGCCTACCGTTGAAGGCTATGGTGCCGCCGGCTGAACCAAATGCAGCGACGATATTTCCATTCTGAAAAATCTCATCATGCGTAACCCAGTAGTCGGGGCAAAATGCGTAGTATCCCCGCCAACCGGCCCGCATCTTTTCGCGGCCACACGTTGATTGCCCGAGCGAGTCAACGAACACATGATCCTCGGTCATCAAATCCGCCAGCTTGTCGGCATCGCGCTGGTTAATTCGCCCAAAAAACCGCAGAACGGTCTCAACGGGAGTCATGTGTCATTATCACGTGCTTGCAAGAATTTTGTGCACTAAACGAATAAGAACAGGCATGGTACATCCCTTTGCATGGTAATGCAGGTGCATATCTCTGGACGAGTTCACAGCGGGACATCAGCTTTCTGGGAATCCTTGCGGCGGCAAAATCCTCCTGCTATTCTCGAATGGAAGAGTCATTTAGCAGGAGTTTCGTTGTCGTATACGACCTCAAGCAGGCTCGAGGCGATTCTGACGGCATGGAGAGCGCATGAAAACCACTATTAGCTGCAAGCAGGAGGAGTTTCATCCCGCTGTGGAAGCCGAAATGCAAAAGGACATTCCCAAGCTCGAAAAATTGTTGAGCCATTACGAACCAGATCTGGTGCTGCTGCATGCGACCTTCGATAAACAGGCGCGCAAGGAAGAATATTCGCTCTCATTGAATCTTTCGTTGCCCACCGGCACACTCCATGATGTGGGAGAGGGTGGGGATATCCGATCAGCAATTAAAGCGGCGTTTGCCGCGCTGACTGCCCAGTTGAAGCGCCATCAGGAGAAGCTCCGCGGCGGCCATGAATGGAAACAGCGTGTGGTCGCGCCGGAGCCGCCGGCCGAAGAACCCGTGACCCGCTAATTGGAACTACGGACGGAAGCCCCCTTACGCAATCTGCTGAAAGGAGGTCTGCTTAATCATGCTTAATCTGAGAGCGATCTCCATCGAAAGAGTCGTCGAATATTCGTGGGTGGCGCTGGGGATTTACTTCGTCGTTGGGGCGCTGCTATCAAAACGCGCGAAAGAGCCGGAAGCGGCATGCACACGAATTTCACGTTTATTGGCTGGGGGTTTGGCGGCGGTCCTGTTGTTCTGGGATACGCCGGCGCTGGCGACGCTGCACCAACGCGTCTTTGCAACCCCTCGGCCTGTCCAAATCACGGGACTCTTGATCACCTTGGCGGGTTTGTTGCTCACGGCAGCGGCGAGATTTTATCTTGGGCGATTCTGGAGCGCGAGCGTGGTTGTGAAGGAACGCCACGAGTTGATTCGCGCCGGGCCGTATGCGCGCATCCGCCACCCAATATATACCGGAATTCTGACGGCGCTGGCGGGGACCTTGTTGGTAAATCGGGAGCTGCGATTCGCCATGGCATTAACCGTTGTGGCCGCCGTATTCTCGTACAAAGCTCGATCGGAAGAAACGCTTCTGGCGAGAGAGCTGGGCGCGGAATTCGAGCAATACCGCCGGAACGCCGGGTTTTTCCTGCCGCGGTTTGGTAATTCCGAAAGAGTGGCCATACCGTAAATCTAGTGTTTAAAAATACTATTTGCACCGTAAATTAAATCATTCCAGGATATTCGGTGACTCCAAGAGGGCATAGCTAGGTCCACGCCTGGATCGCGGCTGCGCGCATCGGATGACTCCGCGCTGGCGCACACTTTATCGATCTTTGACGGCGGTTACGGGGTATCTTGTCATTTCGAATCATGAATGCCCAAATGGTACGTAGAGAAGGCATCCAATGAAATTTTCCTTTTCTCTCATATGCTGCCTGCTTTGCGTTGCCGCCGCGATGCCGGCAGGCAGAGCCAGTGCTCAGACGGTGGTTACGACTGGGACCATCCGCGGCAAGGTTTCCGACCAAAGCGGTGCGGCTTTTCCAGCTGCCGCCGTCGTTCTGAAGGAAGCGGCCACGGGTAAAACCTACGGCCGGCAAACGAATCGTGAAGGAGTTTTTGTTTTCTCGGCGCTTCCTGTGGGAGCCTATGGCATCACAATCAGCACTCCCGCCTTCAAGACGACCAAAATTCAGAGCGTCGTGGTTCAAGTGGGCCAGACCACTGCCGCCGATGCAATTCTGCAGGCTGGCTCGAAGGACGAGACCGTCATCGTCACGGCTACCACTCCCCTGATGAGGCCGGCGGAGTCATTCGCCAGCACGGTGATAGAGCGGTCTTATCTTGAGGAATTGCCGCTCAACGGGCGTCGTTACACCGACTTTACACTCCTTACACCGAATACCAGCGCCGACGGCGACACCGGCCTTGTTAGCATTGCCGGACAACAGGGCGGCGAGGACTCGGGATACGCCAACGGAAATGGCTCCAATGCTTTTACCGTGGACGGAACCAATGCGACCAGCAACTACTTCGCCGACATTTTAGGCCGTTACCGCATCCCGTATCTTTATGGCGAGAACGCGATCCAGGAGTTTCAGGTCGCGGTTAGTCCATACTCGGCAGTTTACGGAGGCGGAGGGGGCTTCATCAATGCGGTGACGCGGTCAGGGAGCAACGCGTTCCATGGTGAGGCGTTCTATTACAATCGGAATTCCGCGACCGGAGCCAACGACGCCCTCTCCGTAGCCAGCGGCTTCCCGAAAACGCAAGATGCTTTGCATCAATTCGGCGGCGGAGTGGGTGGACCGATACGGCGGGATCGTTTATGGTTCTTCGTGGATTATGAGCAGCAACTGGATAACAGCCCGATTTCCGTCATCAACCCGGCTATTGCGCAGGTGAGCGAAACTGCTTTTGGAATTCCTAAGGGCACGACGCTACCCGCGCCAAACGCGCCCTATCCGGTACCGGGCAGCGACAGCATGCCTGATCCCACCAATCCGGTTTACCTCCAGCAAGTGTCGAACGCCCTGAACATGCTGAATTCCAATCTTGGAATCAAACCAAGACAAAAAAACGATTTCGTAATTACTCCTCGTTTGGATTACCAGGCCAGTCCCCGCGACAGCCTGTTCCTCAGCTTCAATGTAAACCGGTTCAGCTCACCAGGAGGCGTCATTACCATCAGTCCGGTGGCGGTTTATGGCACGCAAACCCTGGCTAATGCCGATGTGCATGACTTTCTAGCCAGCGTGGGATGGACGCACACGTTCTCCTCCAAACTGCTGAACGAATTCCATTTTGGCGCCTCGGACGATAATCAGATTTCGACACCGACCGGCTTGGCTTCAAACCTGCCCACCTTGCTACTGGAAAGCCCGGCCTTTTTCACTTTAGGGAACGCCCCTTTCTCCCTGGGAAGAGTTTTTGAAAGACAGTGGTCTCTGGGCGATCGAGCCGACTACGTGATAGGCAAGCACACGTTACAATTCGGTTTCGACATGAACTATGCCTACGATGCGGACCACAATTTTGGCGGGGCGGACCCCAATGCAGACGTGGAATTCGGGTCGTTCTTGGGCAGCTATGTTTTTACGAGTTTGGAGGGTTATGCGCTGGGTGAATACAACACCTTCACTCAGGCTTCAGGAAACCCGACTTTTTCTTTTGCCGTGCCCTACTACGGATTCTACGTGCAGGATTCGTATCGGGTTCTGCCGCAGTTGACACTGCAAATGGGCTTGCGCGAAGACTTCCAGGTTTACCCACAGCCGGCGGCAAATCCGGCCTTTCCGCTCACCGGGCAGTATCCGAACCAGTTTCTACGACTGGCGCCTCGCTTCGGATTCGCCTGGCAACCAACGTCAAAGACTGTGGTGCGCGGGGGATTCGGGCAGTTCTACACCAACATGAACGGGCTGAACTACCGGAACGCTGTGGTCTCGAACGGGCTGGCGTCCCAGCAGTCTTCGATCAGCGCCAGTTACAATCCGGCGCTTCCGCCGGACCAACAGCTGCCCTCGGCCATGTCTGGGAATATCTTTGGACCAACGTTCCCCGGTATCGTCGTCGGCAATTCCCCTCTGTTCCAGGCTTCTCCAGATATTTCCCTGGTTTCTCCGCAGTTCAGGGCGCCCTACGTGTTACAGGGGAGTTTGCAGATTGAACGAGAAATTTTCCCGAACACAACCATAAGTGTCGGCACCATGTGGAATCACGCGGTGCATCTGCTTAACGGCAGCGCCTATGACCTGAACCTGGAGCCGCTGCAAGGCACGACCACGTATATAGTCTGTCCTCCCGGCACAACCACGGCGCCCTGCAATGGGCAGACGATTACCCTGCCAAACATGGACAGTGGCCTGCTGACGGAAGGGCGCATTAATCCCAACCTGGGCCAGATTAACGAGTTGATCAGCTCCGGGCAAAGCTATTACAACTCTTTGTACGCGCAGTTGCAGCACCGCATGTCACATGGCCTTTCCCTGCAATTATCTTATACGTTCGCCAAGAGCATCATGCTGAACGGAATGGATTTCAACAATCAGTTCGACTTCAGCAATACCCATGCTCCCTCGCTGCTCGATCAACGCCATAGAATCAGCTTTGCGAGTGTCTATCAGCCCAGGCTGGAAAGACTCACCAGTTCGAGCACGGGGCGTACGATCCTCTCGGGCTGGAGGCTGAGCAGTGTTATGGAGTTCTCTTCCGGCCGGCCGTACGCAGGATTGTTGAGTCCCGCGTGCACGAGTTCGACGTTGTCGTTCAGCAATTGCGACGGCGCCAACGGAAACCTAAACGACACCGCCTTTAACGAAGACACCGCGAACACCGCGGACGGCATCAATGGCGCCGGCCCCACGCCGGGGATCGGCCTGAATTCCTTCCACGGCCCGTGGCTTGAGAGGATCGATGTTGGCCTGGCCCGCAGTTTTCCGATCAAGGAAAGCATGGCACTGCAATTTGAAGCGCAAGCGTTCAATTTGTTCAACCATGCCAACTTCTACGTGCAGAACGGCGACGGGATCAACCAGCTGCAGTACAACCCAATTGGGACGAACTGCGGTGACGGCATGACATTGAACCAAACCTGCTATCTGGTGCCCAACACGGGCACGGGCAATTTCGGAGCTCTGCAGGAAATTAGCCCAAACGGCCTTCCACGAGTATTGCAATTTTCAGCGCGCTTCACGTTCTAAGTTCTCCGAGCGGAGGGCTTTCTTTCTGAGGTCACCGGCGTCATTTTGCCCTCCGCCATGCAGCGCCGTCGTAGGCGGTCTTCAATAGGCAAGAGAGAACTGGAATCGCCAATTCAGAGACTTCCATGGAGAATTCTATGGGGATGCGATGAATCCTTAACTTGACTGCTTCGACAAATCGCCACGTCCTTTTGAACTCAAGCGCGGAACGTGCAAAGTCAGCCCGACATACCGGCTATTCAATATGTTCTGCTGGTTCTCCAGCTTCCTCAACCCGCGCGCATCCGGCTGTTGCGGGACGATGGCGCGTTGCTTCAGCCGCTCAGTACAGCCAATGGCGGGTGAGATAGTCGCTCATGGTGAGGAAAATCAAAAAGAAAAGCCACACCAGGCCGGCGACAACGACCAGTTTCGTGCGGCGCGAGCTTTGGTACACATGCATGAAGACCAGCGCGACGAGGGTGCTCTTGACGAACGCGATCGCCAAGGCCACCACCACGTTCCATTTGCCCAGATTAATCAGGGCGACCTCGTAAGTGAGAAACGTGAGGCACAATAGGGTCAGGAAAACGGCAAGGTAGGCCTTGGGAGAAGGGCTGTGTTCATCCGCGTGGATGGCCATTTGGTCGTCTATTTTTTCGGCCGCTTCTTGTAGGCGTTCGTTGTGCCCGGACATGTTTCTCCCCGCGCTCATTTGTGGATATCAATCAGGTACAGCAGGGGAAACAGGTAAATCCAGATAATATCCACGAAGTGCCAGTAAATTCCAGACAGCTCAACGGGCGTGTTGTATTCGGGTGTATAGCGCGCGCGAAAAGATTCGATCAGCAGAAAAGTGAGGATACCAAGGCCGATGATCATGTGCAGCGCGTGCATGCCGGTCATCGCAAAATACAGTGAGAAATAGAGTTGCGCCGGGCCCGCGGCGGCGGCTGGAGAGAATTGGAAATTGAAACCGGGAACCAGATGGTGCTGGAAATGTTCTGTCCACTCCGCTGCCTTAATTCCCAGAAATCCGAGTCCCAGGATCATGGTGAGTATCAGATAAATCGAGAGAGCTTTTTGCCGGCCTTTATGCGAGCAATAAACGGCCATAGCCATGGTCATGCTGCTACAAATCAATACCGCGGTATTCACCGTGCCGAGCACCACGTTGAGATGGTGGCTGGCTTCCGCGAAAATGCCCGGGTAGGCCGCGCGGTTTACCGTATAGGTCAGGAAGAGGCCGCCGAAAAACATGATTTCCGTGGCCATGAAGATCCACATGCCCAGCGTTGCGGTGGCCCGCTGCTGGGGAAGATCCCGGAAATGGCCGCGCAGAATTGATTCGCTCTCAGACAAGAAGCCCTTCCTCCATCACTACTGGTTCTCCGTCGCCAATGGCATTGCTACTGGCCCTCTGAAACGGGCCGCTCGGCTCTGGCCTGCGCGGCAAGCTCGGCCATCAGGTCAGGACGTCCTGAGAAATCGTATGGCTCCCACGTAACTACCGGAGTAACTTCGAAATTTTCCGGCGGCGGGGGCGACGACGTCTGCCATTCAAGACCCGTTGCCGGCCATGGATTTGGACCCGCTATCGGACCGTAGCGCATGGACCAGATAAAGTAGGCCATGGGAAGCAGGTAGCCGATGCCTAGGATGGACGCGCCAGCCGTGGACATCACGTTGAGCACCTGAAACTCCGGCGGGTAACTGTGATAACGGCGCGGCATGCCCATGTAACCGAGTACGAATTGCGGGAAGAAGGTCAGGTTAAAACCCACGAAGAGCACCAGCGCTGCAAACTTTGCCAGGGACTCGGAATACAGCCGCCCGCTGATCTTGGGCCACCAGTAGTGCAGGCCGCCCATATAGCCCATGACGGCTCCCCCGACCATGATGTAGTGAAAATGGGCGATCACGAAGTACGTATCGTGCACATGCACATCCATGCCTAAGCATGCCAGGAACAGACCAGTTAAGCCGCCGATGACGAAAAGACCTATGAAACCCATGGCGTAAAGCATGGGCGTTTGGTAGGAAACCGAGCCTTTGTAAAGCGTAGCCATCCAGTTAAAAACCTTCACGGCCGACGGAATGGCTACCAGATAGCTCAGGAACGAAAACGACATGGCCGAATAAACTGATTCGCTGGAGACGAACATGTGATGTCCCCAGACCAGAAAACCAATAACGGCGATGCCGAAACTGGCCGCAGCCACGAAATGATATCCGAAGAGGCGTTTGCGAGCGAAGGTCGGCACGATTTCCGACACCACTCCCATAGCCGGAAGGATCATGATGTAAACGGCCGGATGGGAATAGAACCAGAACAGGTGCTGGAACAGGATCGGATCGCCGCCCCACGCCGGGTTGAAGAATCCGATATGAAAGATTCGTTCCATGGCCACCAAGGCAATGGCAATGGCGATTACCGGAGTTCCCAGGATGAAAATGACCGAGGTGGCGTAGTGGGTCCACACGAAGAGGGGCAGCCGGAACCAGGTCATTCCCGGCGCCCGCATGGTGTGAATGGTCACAATGAAATTCAGGCCCGTCAAAATGGAGGAGAAGCCGGTAATGAAGATTCCCAGCGCGGCGGCGACGACGTGGCCGTTGGCATAAACGCTGCTTAAGGGCGTATAGAACGTCCAGCCGGTATCAACTCCTCCGGCGAGTTGCGAGTAGAGAGTGAAAAGGCCGCCGGCAACGTAGATATACCAGCTAAGCAGGTTGAGACGGGGGAAGGCCAAGTCGCGAGCCCCAATCATCATGGGAATCAGAAAATTGCCAAGTACAGCGGGTATGGACGGAATCAGGAAAAAGAAAACCATGGTGATTCCGTGCATGGTAAAAAGACGGTTGTAAGTCTCCGCCGAGACGAATGTGCCCGCGGGGGTGAGCAGGTTAATCCGGATGAGCACGGCGAAAAACCCGCCGACAAAGAAGAAAAAGGTGACGACCACCAGGTAGAGAAGCGCGATACGTTTGTGGTCCGTGGTCAGCAGCCACGACTTCACGCCATATCCTTCGTTCAGATAATTCTTGCGCGGCAGCGCCAGAGTTTGAGCTGAACTACTCATTCTTCATTCACCTTTTCATTCACTTGGCCGCAGGCTTTGCTTTGGCGGCCGTAGCCGGCACGCTGGGGCCCGTTGCTGGAGCGCCGAGCGACTTAACATAAGCCATGAGTTGCAATAACTGATCCTCCGTCACCAGGCCCTGAAATGTCGGCATCAGAGGCTGATAGCCCTCCACGATTTTGGCGGATGGTTGGAGGATGGATTCGCGAATGTATTGATTATCGGCCAGCACGGTTTGGCCGCCTTCCAGTTTTACGGTTGAACCGTAAACTCCCATGAGGGATGGTCCGCGGCCTTTATTGTCAGGCTGATGGCAGGTATGGCAAGCCAGCGAGTTGAATAATTGCTCGCCACCAGCCGCCAGGCTGACCGGGCCATTGGCGCTCTCGCCGCCCAGCCACGCTTCATAGGCGGCCGGCTCCATTACGTATACCCATCCGCCCATGAGGGCGTGATTGGTGCCGCAATACTGCGAGCAAAAGAGGTGATATTGGCCGGTCTTGGTAGCCTGGAACCAGAGAGTGGTATAGCGCCCCGGAACCACATCCTCCTTTAAGCGGAACGCCGGCACGTAAAAATCATGAATTACGTCCTCACTGGCCATGACGAGTTTAACCGGGCGATTTACGGGAACGTGCAGCTCATTAATCTCCTTGCGCCCTTCAGTATGTTGCAGCTTCCACATCCATTGCTTGCCGACGACGTAAACTTCCATGGCCTGACTGGGAGGTTGCCGCTCGGCAATGTAAATCTCGGCGCCCCAGAAAAACATTACCAGACACAGCAGGAAGGGAACCACCATCCAGCCCACTTCGAGCAGGGTGCTACTGTGAACATCGGCGCCCACCTCATCGGGGGCGCGGCGATGATACCGGAACGCAATGTAAATCAACCCCAGGCAAATCAACAGACCGAAAAAAATGGAGACGGCCATCAAATACGCAAACAGCCAGTCCACGGAGCTTGCGAAAGTGGAAGCGCTATCCGGGAATAGTTGGAGTCCTGGTTGCATGCGTTACCGCGCTCCGCTGGTTCGTAAATGCTCAATCTGGCGCATACGATCGGTCCGGCGTGCCCGGCGAATGCAAGCATAAATCAGCAGGCCAAGGCCAAGCAGCGTCAAAATCCCACCCACCCGTAACATTCGTACCACCAAAGCGCCGTACTTCCCGGTCGTTGGATCGTAGTGGTAACAGAAAAGCAGCACCTGATCCACCGGAGTGCCTATCTTGTTGTGCGATGCTTCAATCAATCCCCACCGGATGTCGCGCGGGGAATATTCGATCCCATAAAAATAGCGCGAAATACGCCCTTCCGGTGTTACTAGCAAAAGGCCGCTGGCATGGGCCCACATTTGTGACGGAGCGTCCCACATAAAACGGAAACCCGCGGCTTCCGTCAGCGTGTGAATTTGGGCTTGATCACCGGTGAGAAAATGCCAGCCGGAGTCGCTCGCTCCTCGCCTGTAATGCGCCAGCACGTCTTGTTTCTTGGCCAGGGCATCTTGCGGCGTTTCACGGGGATCAAAGCTAACCACGACGACCTCAAAATCCTGGCCGGGGTTGAAATTGATCATCTTCAGGCTGCCCACCAGTCCCTGTAAGGCTTGGTTGCAAAGCAGCGGGCACTTGTAATAGACCAACGCCAGAATCACAGGCTTGCCATGGAAATAGTCGCCAAGATGGACGGTCTGTCCATTCTCATCGTGAAACTGATCACCGAGAGGTAGCGGCCCATTCAGAGGAGGCTTAAAGCCGATATCCTGAAGCTGGGGAGGCAATCCCTGGCTGCTGGTGGGCGCTGGCGAAAGAAGATCTTGAGCCCGAGCTGGAGATCCCGAAACCGCACCCACTATCAGCACGAGGCAAAGTACCCTGCACCAGACAAATGGAAACCGCATTTGGCGCGTATTGGGCAAGGCCATCCTAATAATCGGAGCGATCACGGGCGAACACCCGCACCAGCGGCATTGGATGGCACAGCGGCCTTTCCAGCCGGGGGACTGGAATCGGGCTGCGATAATTTGTTCGCTCCTCTGGCGCTTGCCGCGACAACTGGTTTCGCGGCCGCCGTGGTATGTACCTGCGGCAATCCGTTTTGAACGATTTCGTCCATGGCCTGTTGAATGGGAATGTGGGTAATCCCTGCCGATTCATTCACCCAACCGCTGCCGCCTAGCTGCATTCGGGCCTGCGACAGCACATCGCGCAATTCCTGCGGTCCTAATATTGGATGTCCCGGCTCGCCCTGCAAACGCGGTTCGGGAGGAAGTTCGGGCGCCATGCCCACGCGCAACGGGGAGATAATCGGCTCATCCGCGCGTTGGCGTGCATCCATGATCCGGAAAGTGATCCATACGACAAACATGGAGACGAACAGCGTTACCAGAAGCGCGACACCTAGACCCACGATGGAGCCTACCCGGATGTCGGTAACCTCAAAAGTGACCTCCGAATTCAGCAGGTGGTCGGGATGCTGGGCGTTGGAATATTCGTCGTGTATGTTTGCTCGCGAGATGTTCATTCGTCATCGCCATGCTGCAATGCATTTTGCAGATTGCTTTCCCCGATGGGAAGCAATGGCCTGCGCTTTAATTCTGTGAAGTAAACTCCCAGCCAGATTCCGCCAAGAGCGATGGGCGCCATCACGTCCATCCAGCTTATCTGAAAACCGCCATGGTGAAATTCAGGCACGGTCATCCATACCAGGTCCACCCAGCGCATGGCGAATAAGCCGATGGCTACGGCGGCCAGCCCGCCGGCATTGCGCTTCAAGTCTCGCGACAACAGCAGCATAAACGGCACCGCGAAATGAAAGACCACGATAAATAAACCGACCATCCGCCAACTGGTATTCAGGCGGTGGAGGTACCAGGGAATTTCCGTGGTGAGATTTCCTGCCCAAATAATCAACAATTGGGAGAAGGCAAAATAGGCCCAAACCATCACGAAAGCCAGCAGTAATTTTCCGAGATCGTGAAAGTGGCGGGGCTGCAGCAAATCCGCCATCGGTTCGTGATGGGCCAGCAGCAGCATGATGATGATGATAAATGCCAGGGCCCCAAGCCCCTGTCCGCCCACAATCAACATTCCGAAGATGCTCGAATACCAGCCCGGCGCGAGCGACATTACCCAGTCAATGCTCGCGAAGGTCATCGTAAATCCATAAATGATGATTGCGGGTCCGGCCAGTAGCTGGAGCCGGCGAGTATTGCTGTAGCCCGGATTCCGGTCCTGCTCAAGCGACCACCTGTCCAGAATGAACGCCAGAAATCCCCACACAATGAAATAGATGATGGCGCGAATAATGAAGAAATTGACGTTTAGATACTGGGCCTGATGACCGGTGAGCCGTCCTGGCGCGCTCCATGCGTAAAGCCGCCGCATGCCGAACAGGATGGGCAGAAAGAATAGCGCCAGCAGAGGCATTGTCCGTGTGGCGGCTTCAAGCGGACGCCGGATCATGATGCCCCAGGCTCCGCCGGTAAGGAATTGCAGCATCACCAGCGCCATGGAACCCAAAACCACGCCGCACCACAGTAAAAATCCGATGAGGTAGGACTGCAGAAACTGTGTTGGATTCACGACCCAGCCAATCGCGCAAAGTATCAACGCGATTCCACCCACGATGAATGCGGGTTTGCGAAGGCCCACGATTTCAGCGGGCGCGGCGTAGGATGGGATGGCGACTGTGCCCTTTGTGCCTCCGCTCATTGTTGCCCGCCCTGTGAATTGGCCGGCACATTGCTGGTTGTCGCGCCCGGCGCCGCGGGGGCGACCTCGTTCGCGGAATGCTGAGGCACATCAGAACTTGTTGCGTTCTGGCTAAGCTGCAGCGCGCGAATGTAAGCGATGATGGCCCAGCGGTCATGCGGGGAAACTTGCGCCGAATAGTCCTGCATGGCGCCAAAGCCATGGGTAATCACGTCATAGAAATGGCCCACGGGTGCATTGCGGAGGCGCTCAATATGATAGGAAGGCGGATGACGCAGGCCGCGCTGGGTGATGATGCCGTTGCCGTCACCCAATAGGCCGTGGCAGGGCGCGCAATAGACGTTGAATCGCTGTTGGCCGCGCTCCATCACCTGACTCGTCACTGGGAAAGGGAATTGATTCGATTCCGGAGCCACATTCAAGTAGTCGTCATCCATGCTGCCGTAAGGGACAGTGTCGTCCACCTGGGGCCGCGCTGATCGGCCATCCGCAAAAAATGAACTGGGGCTGAGGGGCAAATACTTTGGCTGTTGGGCCATCTGCTGCTGGCAGCTTGTAAGCAGTAGAATCGAGGCGCAAAGAAACGCGACGGGGCCTAATTTGCCAACCCGCAGGCCAATACGCGTCCCGTTTCCTCGTGGATGCAAAAACGAGGACATCCTAGTAGAGCACCTCGGTAACGTCATGCGAGTGCAGGCCCTCTAAAAACAGACGCGTTCCTCGAAGATCGAATTTAGGGTCATCCGCTTCGATGCACAGAAAAAAACGGTCGCGCGTAGCCAAGGCGAAGCGTGGGGCATTAAACACGGGGTGGTGCGGCCGGGGAAGCCCATTCAGCGCAAGCATGCCTAGCACACAGAAAAGAGAAGCGAACAGGATCGTCATTTCGAAAGTGATTGGAATAAAAGACGGCCAGCTATTCAGCGGACGTCCACCAACATTGATCGGATAAGAAATGGCCGAGCACCAATACTGCAAGTAGTAGCCGCCCGAACAGCCCAGAATCCCCCCGATTAAGGTGACCAGAGGCACTCGCGATTTACGGAATCCCAGCGCATCGGCCAGACCCTTTACCGGATAGGGGACATATGCATCCATGCAGCGGTAGCCATTTTCACGGACGCGCTCGCATGCGGCGATGAGTTGCTCGGGCTTGTCAAATTCGGCGATTAGACCATACAGAGTAGGGATCTTATACATCAGTGATGTCCCTCCTCTTGCGTAGTGTGAACGAGCTCACGCATTTCGAAAATCGATATCATGGGCAGGAAGCGGATGAAGAGGAAAAGCAGCGCGACAAAAAGTCCCATGCTGCCAAATAGTGTTGCCCAGTCCCAAATGGTGCCGTTGTACCTGCCCCAGGAAGACGGCAGAAAATCCCGATGAAGGCTGATCACGACGATAACAAACCTTTCCAGCCACATCCCAATATTTACCACGATGGCGATGCAAAACAGCGGAATGGGCGAAGTGCGTATTGTCTTGAACCATAGGAGCTGTGGCGTGAGAATGTTGCAGAGAATCAGCAGGTAATAAAGGAACGAATACGGTCCGTGCAGGCGGTTCCAGGCCAGATAAATCTCATACGTATCATTGCTATACCACGCCGTGAACATTTCCATGATGTAGCCGTAGGCGACGATCAGGCCGGTGGCCAGCATAATGCGCGCCATGTTGTCCAGGTGGCGAATAGTGATGAAATCTTCCAGCTTGTAAGCCGCCCGTAGCGGAATCGCCAGCGTCAGCACCATGGCAAAACCGGAGAAAATTGCGCCAGCTACGAAATAGGGAGGGAAGATCGTGCTGTGCCATCCCGGTATAATTCCCACCGCGAAGTCGAAGCTGACAACGGTATGCACCGAAATTACCAGTGGAGTCGCCAGTCCGGCCAGCAACAGATAGGCCGTTTCATAACGATGCCAGTGACGCGCCGATCCCCGCCAGCCCATGGCGAAAATTCCGTAGACCTTTTTCTTAATGGTCGAGGTAGCACGGTCGCGCAGAGTAGCCAGATCGGGAATCAGGCCCACAAACCAGAACATCAGGGAAACGGTGCCGTAGGTGGACACCGCAAAAACGTCCCACACTAGCGGGCTGCGAAACTGCGGCCACACTCCCATTGTGCTCGGATAGGGAAACAGCCAGTAGAAATACCACGGACGTCCCAGGTGTAGAAGGGGAAACAAGCCCGCGCAGGCCACCGCGAAAAGCGTCATGGCTTCCGCAAACCGGTTGATAGACGTGCGCCATTGCTGATTTAGCAACAGCAGAATGGCCGAAATGAGCGTGCCGGCGTGCCCGATTCCAATCCACCACACGAAGTTAACGATCGCAAAACCCCACCCTACGGGAATGTCAATTCCCCAGATGCCGACGCCTTTAATCAGAAGGTAGCCGATAGCCATGTTCAGGATCATCAGCAACGCAAAACCGATGCCGAATCCCAGAATCCAGCCGGAGCTGGTCTTCCGCCGCAGAACGATCGAGCTGATCTTGTCGGTGACACCCGCGAAGGTGTAGCCCGGCTCCAGGACAGGCGGCCGGGATGGTGATCCGGGCTTGAGCTCGGGGGAAAGTCCCATCAGCTCAAACCTTCCAGTTCAGGATTGGGATTGCGCACCTCGGCCAAATAGGTAGTGCGCGGACGTGTATTGAGCTCAGCCAGTAAACCATAACCACGCAGCTCGGTTTTTCGCTGGGACACGCGGCTCTGCTTATCGTTAATATTGCCAAACGTAATGGCTCGCGCCGGGCAGGCCGCCTCGCAGGCCGTTTGGATCTCTCCATCGCGAATGTCGCGGCTTTCCTTTTCGGAGGTGATTCGGGCGTTGTTGATGCGTTGCACACAGTATGTGCATTTTTCCATTACCCCGCGGCTGCGTACGGTCACTTCTGGATTGTTGAGCAGTTTAAGGCTGGGCGTATTCCAGTCGGAATATTGGAAAAAATTGAAACGGCGCACTTTGTAAGGGCAATTGTTCGAGCAATAACGGGTGCCCACGCAACGGTTGTAAACCATGTCGTTCAACCCTTCACTGCTGTGAACTGTGGCGCCCACCGGGCACACTTCTTCGCACGGGGCGTTTTCGCACTGCTGGCACAGTACCGGTTGAAAGTACGTTGCGGGGTCCTCCAAATCGCCGGTATAGTAGCGGTCAATACGCAGCCAGTGCATTTCGCGCCCGCGCATCACCTGTTCTTTACCGACAACCGGACTGTTGTTTTCCGCCTGGCACGCAATCACGCAGTTGCCGCACCCCGTACACGCGTTCAAGTCAATGGTCATGCCCCAGGCGTAGCCGGTGTAGGGAACCGATGGATACAGTGAAAACGAAGGCGGCGGAGTCTCCGATTTTTCGGAAGCGAAATTCGGATTGTGTTGATATTCGTCCACTGTAGCGGCGAGCACGATGGGCCGGCCTTCCATGCTGTGGTGATATTGAACGCAGGCCATTTCCTGGCCGTCACTGGTCTTGCGGATTTGCGCCCCGGATTCGAACCAGGGTAAATCAGCGCGGCGAAGATCAGCTCCGTTGTATCCCACGCCCGTTCCCACACGGCCTGTCTTGGTGCGGCCTTGGCCAATTGTCAGGGTCACACAATCATCGGGGTGGCCCGGAACGATCCACGCCGGTACGCGCAGCTTACGCTGGTTAATCTCAATTTCAACGATGTCGGCCTTCACCTGGCCGTGTTCGCCGCCAGTGAAAGCGATGGTGTAGGAAAGGTCGAGGCGCTGGGCGGTTGCCGGGCTGATGAGCGCGGCATTGTCCCATGTCAGCCGCGTTATGGGTTGTGGCCATTCCTGCATCCAGCCGTTGTTGGCGAAGCGGCCGTCGTAAACGCTGGGATCCGGCCGGAAAATTATTTCTACCGTACCCTGCAGCGTCCCGTGCGAGGTTGCGGCAGACGCGAGAGATTTGCCCGCATTTTCCCCTGACAATCCAATTGTAATAGCGGGCAGCGCAGAATCGGCCACGATCCCGTCGTTCAGGGACTTCCGCCAGAAATGGTCAAAATCGGCGCCGGAATGCTGAGTTTTCCAATAGTCCTTTACGATGTCGTGGTTACTGCTATCGGGCTTGCCGGCCAGCGCGGCCAGGACTTCGTATGGTGTCTTGGTTTCATACAAGGGCGCGATGAGCGGTTGAATCAAACTGATCGTGCCGTCGTAGGCGCGCGCATCGCCCCATGATTCGAGATAGTGGGTTGCGGGGACGTGCCATTGGCAAAGCTCCGACGTTTCGTTCTGGTAGGAACTCAGGTGCAGCCGCCAGTTGGCCCGCATCAGGCGGTCTTTGAAATCCCAATCGGCGGGGGCGGTGTGCACGGGGTTGCCCCCAAGGATCACCAGCCAATTTACATGGCCGGCGTCCAAGTCCTGCATTAAGCCGCCCAGCGCATCGAATTGATTGACGGGCGCGGCTTCGTACGACTCCGTGCAAGTAACCGTGGATCCTACATTCCCCAGCGCCGCATTGATCGCATGAGCCAGAGCATGAACCGCCGGAGTTTGATATTCCCCGGCGATCACTAGGCACTTTCCCTTGTGCGCCTGTAGATCGCGAGCCACGGCATCGAGCCACTTCGATTGCTGCTGGCTATTAGTGGCTGCGTTAGCCGGTTGGCCGCCGTTGACTCCCGAATCTACGCCAATCCGGCCCGCAATCTCTCGCGCCAGGGTTTCCACACCGCTGGCAGAGGAACCCAGGCGATGGTCAGCTTTCGCGCCAGTGGGCGTGGGGGTGGATTCAATTGCGTAAAGCCGGTTCATCGGCACAGCACCAGGCTCTGGATTTCGGCGCGCGGCAAATTCGCGGGTATAGTGCAACGTGCCGGGGCCGGAGGCTAGAAAGTCCGAGTCCAGCGACAGCACCACATCGGCTTTGTCGAAGTGATAAACCGTATTCACCATGCGCCCAAACGCGAGGTGTGATCCCGCGCGGGAGGCATGGGGGCCACAAGGCTCAAACTGTACCCATTTTGCCTGGGGGAGGGCCGTTAGAAGCCCTTTAATCTGCATGGCCAGGGAAGGCGACGAGATCGTCTCCGTCAGGATCACCAGACCGGCGCCCGCTGAGGCTTTCAGCAAGCTCGATTGAGTGCTGATTTCGGAAAGCAAGCTCGACCACGGGCGAATCTCGCCCAGATACGCAACGGTTTGCGAGCGATCAGGATCATAAAGATCGAGAATTGACGCCTGCGCGTATGCGTCCGTAGCACCCAGGCTGGCTGGGTGGTTGGGATTACCTTCTATTTTGGTGGGCCGCCCTTCGTGGCTTTCCACCAACAGTCCGGTACCCGCCCCGGAAAGCGTGAATGTAGTGGCAAAAAATTTTGGTTTGCCGGGCGTAATTTCCGGCGGCTGAGTCGAGTAGGGAACGATGGTGTCGAGCGGCGGCTTGCTGCAAGCGGTCATCCCAGCGAGGGCGAGGGATGCGCCCATTACCTTGATGAAATTGCGGCGGGTAACCGGATCGCCCCATTCGGAGGCCTGCTTCGGGAACTCGCGATGCAACATTTCCTCGAATTGCGGAGTAGCCGCAATTTCGTCGAGGGCGCGCCAATACTGTGGGCCGGTAGCGCCTTTCAGCCGCTCCCGCACGTCAGCCAAGTCCAGGCGTATCTCTTTTCTCATGACCGAACCTTATGCCTCATCGGTGACACGTCGAGCAACTGGTGATCGCCATGGGCGGACGGATGTGATATTCCCGCGCCAATTTTTCGCCTTCCTCTTGTTGGTTGGCGGGCGGTTGCCAGCCCATGGTGAAAATTTCGCTCTGGGGGCGCAGGTTGGGGATCGGATTGCGATGGCAATTGATGCACCATTCCATTTGCAATGAGGCCACCCGGCGGACCAGCGGCATTTGGTCAACGCGCCCGTGGCAGCTTTCGCAGCCGATGCCCTTGTTCACGTGAATGCTGTGGTTGAAATAAACGTAGTCGGCCACGCGATGGACGCGGTTCCAGATCAGTGGCTGCCCGGAGCGAAAACTCTCGCGGACCGGCTCCAGATAAGGACTGTCGGCATAAAGCTGCGAGTGGCAATTCATGCACGTTTTGGTTGGCGGCACGCCAGCAAAGGCCGACGTTTCCACGGTGGTGTGGCAATAGCGGCAGTCGATTCCATCGTCTCCGACGTGGTGCTTGTGGCTGAATTGGATCGGCTGGGTAACCACCACGTCTCGTCCCGTGTTCCATGCCGACCTTTGTATGCCCAATAGCAGGCCGATTAAAATGACCACACCCAGCAATCCGCCAAAGATGCTGATCCGCGAAATCGTGTTTGTGCTGGGATGAAATATCTGTGCCATTCAGTTTCGCAAGCGGCCGGAGGGCCGGGGAATCCGGAAAACCGCACTAAATTTTTACCGCACAACTGAACTTCTGTAAAGCGCCGCGCCAAATATGTACGGAAATTTAGATGCGATGGGCGTCCTCGAGTGACCGGAACTGTGGCGTGTCGAGCATACGTCGGTCGCTTATCTCATAGATTTTCCCCGCCCATGATTTGGTCATTGCACGAGAGCCGTGCGGTTGTGACTGGACTTCCTTCAGCTGAAATAAGCGTTCGGTGGCGAGTTGGTGGCATTTGCGAATATTCTTCCGTTTCCCTCATTGCGGGCTTGACGGCGTGCGGGTAATATGTGCGCACGGATCCAACACGAGGGGAGCAATACCTGATGCCGAAAGAAAAGCCGAAAGTTAACATCGGCGAAGTGATTCGCACCTACCGCGGAGATCGCGGACTTTCTCAGGGAGACATCGAAAAGCGCACCGGCCTACTGCGGTGCTACCTTTCGCGTGTCGAGAACGGCCATACCGTGCCCTCGTTGGAAACGCTGGCGAAAATTGCCGAGGCCATGGAAATTAGTCTGGCGGATTTTTTCCCTGGCCTTGACACGCCCCAGGACCGCGAGACACGGCGCATTATGGGAGAGCTTTCCCCCGACGAAATCCGCTTTTTGGCCGAAATTCGCCGTTACAGCAACATACTTTCAGAAGACGACAAGAAACTCGTTCTGGCCATGATTCGCAAAATGGCTGAAACACCTTCTTCCAAGACTTCCGCCGTTGTCCACCGGCGCGTTGTAGACTGAGCATCCCTCTCGTAGCGCGATTTAGAACTTTGCCCTCTCGGCTTGCTTGATAGTTAATTCGAGGGACCCGCCGAATATGGCTCCGCGTGCGGCGCAGCCGGCGATTCAAACATACTGCGCGCGATTTCCGCCAGAGTGCCCCCAAGCTGTGACCACAGCCGTCTTTTGAGTGTCCGATAGCTTTGGCTTCCGCTGAAGATATCGCGCACCAACTCGCGAAACGTAGGGCTCCGGCGTAGAAACTGCACCATGCGCGTGGTTACCGCCGCGCCCAGAAACTGCCCGCGAAATAGCACGCGAGCTATTCGAGCCGCAAATTCCAGGTCTTCGGAAAATTCCGTCCACAGTTGCGCGGAATATGCTTCGGGCGCTGCTTGAATTAAAGCCTCCGCCAGCAAATCCCCCGAGCGCAGCGCGTAATAGAGTCCCTCGCCGGTAATGGGGTCGGTGCAGGCCGCTGCATCTCCGGCTAACGCCCAGTTTTTCCCTGCTACACGGCGATGATGGATCGTATCGGCCTCTGGCGCGGGCAGGACATGTGCAAAAAATTGCGCTCCGTGAATGGAGAGACCCTCTTCGTTGACGAACCGTTCCAGATGCTCTCGTAAAGTCTGGCTGGAATATTCCGCCATCTTGCCGCAAATGCCCACCGAAAGGTGATCGGCGCGCGGAAAGGACCACAGATACCCTTCGAATTGCGGCAGAAATTTGATTTTCAGCACATCCTCGCTGGCGGGAATGAAATATCCCACGGTCATTTCCAGGTCCTGCGGACGCAGCGGCGTGGTATCGGGCAGCAGTTGATTGCGCGCTCCTCCCGCCAACACCACAAAATCGCATTTGTGCTCTACTCCTCTGGCGGTCAGGCGCACCCGTTCACCAGGCGTGTCTCCATGAGTGTCCACGGACGCGACTCGCGATTCCACCACCCGGCAGCCCGCTGACGCGGCGCGTTCGAGCAATAACGTGTTCAGCACCTTGCGCGAATAAATAACGATTGGCCGGCCAAGATCGAATTGAACGCGTTGGCTCCTGCCGGATCGATGGCCGGAAATAATCTCCGCCGTGTTGACCTCGCGCTTGGGAAGGGAATTGTCCATGAGAAAGGGGTACTTTTCTATTGCTTTGCGAGTCAGTCCGCCACCGCAGGGTTTTTCCCAGGAGGGACGTTCCTCGAAAATCGTGACATCGTAGCCTGCTCGGGCCAAGCGCTCGCCGCACATCGATCCCGACGGTCCGCCGCCCACTATGGAAATTTCTTTCATTCGCCCCAGTGCCCATCTGGCATGCGAGTCGGCTGCTGCCCTGCCGCACTCACTATTGGCCCGCATAAGCCGCTTTCAATGCACTTCGATGAGTATACCGCAACGCTTTTAGTTCACTTCGCCCGTGTCGCATGGTTCTTGGCCCCAAACAACATATACACGCGTGTTACCATAGTCTTGCGGGCTTTTTATAGGTGTCGCTTAGTTACTCTGGGCAGGCTTAGTTGGGCCGAATTTGTTCGCCAGAAGAATTCATCGAGTTTGCCGGCCAGTCTCACCGCGCTGGACGCGTAGTCGTGTTTACCAACGGCTGTTTTGACCTCCTTCATCCTGGCCATATCCGTCTTTTGGAGCAATCCCGCTCCCTTGGTGATGCCTTGCTTGTCGGGATTAATAGTGACGCCAGTGTTCGCACCCTTAAGGGTGCGGAGCGCCCCATCATGCCCCAAGCTGAGCGCGCTGAATTGCTTGCCGCGCTCGAAGCCGTTGACGTGGTTGCTGTCTTTGATGACCTCACTCCTCAATCTCTGATTGCCGCTGTGTTGCCCGCCGTTTTGGTGAAGGGCGGCGATTGGGCTGACGACCAAATTGTGGGTCGCGCCGAGGTGGAAGCGGCGGGTGGTCGCGTAGTTTCTATTCCTCTGCTCCCGGGCTACTCAACCAGTGGATTGGTGGCCCAAATCCGCCAAAAATATTGATGATGGCGTTCATAATTCGCCGGAGGATCACGATTCTGCTATGACTGCGGCCATTTCATGATTGTTCCCATGGTGGCCGAGCTTCTGAGGCGGGTGGAGCGGCTCTCCGCTGTCGAAGAAGCTCTCCATTCTTTAAGAAGTACCGGCTCGGAGCGCTCGCTCTCTGGCCTTTCAGGCGCGGCCAAGCCCCTGATTGTGGCGCTCGCTGTTGCTTCGCTGAATCGGCCGATGATTTGCCTGGTGGATTCCAACCGCCGGGCAGAGGAATTCGCCGAGCCGCTGCGCTTTTTCCTGCGCGCGCTTACTGGCAAACCCGCTAACCGTGTAGCTGTTTTCCCCTCGCGCAATGTACTGCCATATACAGGATTGTCTCCACACGCTGAAATTTCCGCCGCGCGCGGCGTAGCGCTTTGGCGGTGGGCCAGCGGTGAAGCGGACGTGCTTTTGGCGCCAATCGAAGCTGCCATTGGACGGTTGCATTCCGCCGAGCGCTACAGAAACCTCGCCCTAACTCTTTCGCGCGACGACGAAGTCCCTCTGGAAACCCTGCTTGAATTTCTTCGTGACGCGGGCTACGAACGCGGAGAGCTGGTTAATTCCTCGGGACAGTTTGCCCAGCGCGGCGGCATTATAGACATTTTCTCACCGGAGACTGGTCGGCCTGTACGCCTGGAATTGCTCGGCGATTCCATTGAATCCATCCGCGAATTTGATGTGGATTCGCAGCGTTCAATTCGCGCCCTCGAACGGACCACGGTATTGCCGCTTACCGATGTGCCGCAAATTGCTACCTCGCAGACTAATTCTGAGTCGCAGCCCGTCCAGCCATCCGATGATTCAACCGGTTTGCATACTCCAGAGAGTAATGCCGCCTCCCCACCGGGATGGGAGTTTGCGGCTGGCGGTTCGCGGAGGCTTGAATCCAACTTGCTCGCGCTCGTTCACGGCGCCGTGCTGTTCCAGGACGAGCCCTTGTCTCTCGCGGATGCCGCCCAGAACTTTCGCGCGCGCTTGCAGGAAGCCTGGCAGACTGCCGGGGGAGATCCCGGAATTTCTCCGTCGCATTTCGTGCTGGACGGGGCGGAATGGATTTCCACGATCGGCGGCGTGCCACGCCTTAATTTGGAACGATTGGCGCTTGGCGACACTCCGGGACTGGCTGTCCAAACCCAGCCGACCTCGCATTACCACGGCAATGTGGCGGCCTTCATGGGAGAATTGGGCACCCGGGTTGATTCGCGACAGGCAATTCTCATAGCCGCGCCTAGCACCGGTGAATTAGAGCGCCTGGGCGATCTTTGCCGCGAGTATGGGCTGCCATACCGCATTGGCGAACTTGAAGATAGTGCTACTGTCGCGCGGCTAGCCGAGGAAGGCACAGGTGGTGCATCCGCCATTCTTCTGATCAAAGCCCCGGTTCGCGAGGGCGTTGTATTTCCGGAATGTGCCCTGGCGATTCATGGGCTTTCGGATATTTTTGACTGGGAAGCAGTTCCTGTTCCTCCCCGCGGCCAGTCCAATACAGCGGCATTCCTGGGAGATTTCACCGATTTGGCCCCCGGTGATTTCGTGGTTCACGTGGATCACGGCATTGGCCAGTTCACCGGTCTGCGCCAGGTGAACGTTGATGGCGCAACCGGCGAATTCATGCTGTTGCGTTATGCGGACGATGCTCGCATCTATGTTCCGCTCGCGCGAATGGACCTGATCCAGCGCTATCGCACTTTGGGCGGTCCTCCTCCCACGCTCGACCGCCTGGGCAGCGGCGTGTGGGAAGCGCGAAAATCGCGAGTCCGTAAATCGGTGGATGATCTCGCCGAGCGTTTGCTGGTTCTTTACGCGGATCGCAAGCAAGCCGCCGGACACGCTTTCCCCGCTGATACTCCCTGGCAGGATGAATTCGCCGACGCCTTCGAATTTGAGGAAACACCGGACCAGAAGAAAGCGATTGATGATACCAAACGTGATCTGGCCTCCGATCTACCCATGGATCGCCTGGTGGTTGGCGACGTGGGCTATGGAAAGACGGAAGTCGGGATGCGCGCCGCGTTCCAGGTCGTGGCGGACTCGCGTCAGGTCGCAGTGCTTGCGCCTACGACCGTGCTCGCCTTCCAGCATTACCAAACCTTCCGCCAGCGCTTCGCGGCATTTCCCGTACGAATCGAAATGCTCAGCCGCTTTCGCAATGCCAGGGAACAGAAGGAAACGCTACGCGCGTTGCAAGCCGGTGAAGTGGATATTGTCATCGGCACTCATCGGTTGATTTCGCGCGACGTGGTCTTTCACAACCTAGGTTTGCTGGTTGTGGACGAAGAGCAGCGCTTCGGCGTGGGCCACAAGGAGCGCATTAAGGAATTGCGAAAAGATGTGGACGTGCTTACGCTTTCCGCCACTCCCATCCCGCGCACGTTGAACATGGCTATGGTAGGCCTGCGCGATATGTCCATGATCGAAACTGCCCCGCGAAATCGCTTGGCGATTCAAACGGTCGTGGCGCCCTTTCAGGAGAATCTGATTCAGCGGGCCATTCAGGCTGAGCTGGCGCGCCAGGGCCAGGTATTTTTCGTCCATAACCGCGTTGAATCCATTGTGTCGCTGGCGGCCATGGTGCAGCGGTTGGTTCCCGCGGCTCGCATTGTTGTCGGGCACGGGCAGATGAAAGAATCCGCCCTCGAAAGCGTGATGATGAAATTCGTGCGTGGTGAATCTGACGTGCTTGTGTCCACGGTCATCATCGAAAATGGCCTAGACATTCCTCGCGCAAATACAATCATTATCAATCGCGCCGACCGCATGGGACTTTCCGAGTTGTATCAGCTTCGCGGACGCGTTGGCCGCTCCGACCAGCCCGCCTACGCCTATCTCCTGGTTCCCGCCGAAGGCTCGCTTTCCTCCATCGCTCGACAACGCCTTGCCGCCCTTAAGGAATTCAGTGAACTGGGCGCCGGCTTTCGCATCGCCGCCTTGGATTTGGAACTGCGCGGCGCGGGAAACCTGCTCGGCCGAGAACAGCATGGTCACGTCGGGGCAGTGGGATTCGACCTCTATTGCCGCATGTTGGAACGTGCAGTCGCCCAGCGCAAGGGCGAGGATGTTGCACCGGAACTTCACACCACGCTTAATCTCGGGCTGGACATCCGCATTCCGCCCTCTTACATCTCAAGTGAAAACCTGCGCATGCGTGTTTACCGACGCATCGCGGGAGTAAGCACTGAACCTGAGCGCGAGGAATTGTCCAGGGAATTGGCTGACCGCTTCGGGCCGCTGCCATCCAGCGTCACTAATCTGCTGGATTATGCCGTGGTGAAATCGCTGGCTGAGAAACTTATGGTTTCGTCCATTGAGCGCCGGGGCGAAGAACTCGCGGTAAAGTTTTACGAGCAGACCACCGTCGCTCCGGAGCATTTGGTGGGGGTAATCCGCAGCCGGCGCGACCTCCGCATGGATCCCGGCGGGGTGCTGTGGCTGAAATGGAAGCAAGGCGGCGCTGGTTTGGTGGGAACGATCAAGGAACTATTGCTGCAACTACAACTGTAGCGATACAATATTCGTGGGGGCTTCATGAAGAAAATTCTCCTTTTGCCGCAATTGATGTTGTTGCCGTTGATTTTGTTGGGTCCTTCGTCCGCGCTGCACGCCCAGGAAAAGGGCACAGTGGTGGAAGAAATCATCGCCCGCGTAAATAACCGCATCATCACCCTCTCCGACATGGAGAAAGCCAAGACCGCTCTGCGCCAGGAAATCAGCCAGGAATGCTCGACGTGTACGCCGGCTCAGATTGAGGACCAATACAACGAGCGCAGCAAGAATCTTTTGCGCGACCTGATTGATCAGGCTTTGTTGTCCGATCGCGCCAAAGACCTTGATATTAAGGTGGATACCGACCTGATCAAGCGCCTCGATGAAGTACGTATCCAAAACAATCTGCCCAGCATGGAAGCCCTGCAGAAGGCTGTGGAATCACAGGGCGGCGACTGGGAAGATTACAAACAGCAGTTGCAGGACAGCCTTCTGACTCAGGCGGTCATTCGGCAGGAGGTTGGTTCGCGCATTCTGGTCTCACACGATGAAGTGAAAAAGTACTACGACGCCCACAAAGCGGAATTTAACCGCCCGGAGCAGGTATCGCTTGCCGAAATTTTCCTTAACACCGATGGCAAGTCGCCTGCGGAGCTCGCCGCCGTACACAAAACCGCCGATGGCCTGGTGAAACGAATCCGCGATGGCGCGGACTTTAACGAAATGGCCAAGCGCCACTCGGAAGGCACCACTGCGGCGAGTGGAGGGGAACTGGGAGTCTTTGAGCGCGGGCAGTTATCCAAACCGATAGAAGACGCGGTTTTCAGCCTGAAGCAAGGTGGGGTGAGCGATCCGATCCCCTCCAGCAAGGGGCTTGAAATTCTGAAAGTGGAGCAGCATTTTCAGGTCGGCGAACAGCCCTTTGACAAGGTGGAGGGCGAGATTAACGGTAAGCTCTTTAACCAGCAAATGGAGCCGACCTTGCGAAACTACCTGGCGCAATTGCGCGAGGAAAGCTATCTAATCGTCAAAGCCGGCTACGTGGATACCGCGGCGATCAACACCGAAAGCGAAAGCATTCAGGAAGTCTCGCCCACCCCCGACACGCCTACTAAATCCAAAAAGAAGAAAAAGAGCCAGACCCAAGGATGAAACCCATCTATATTACCGAATTACCGATTTGCGGCCGGAACAGGCCGTGAACGAACTCTTCCTGGTTCGCACGCGCGAAACCCGCAGCTCACCCAGGACGAATTCGTCCTGGCTACAACTCGTGCTGGTGGATCGCAGCGGCGCAATCGAAGCGAAAATGTGGGACAACTTCGAAGGCGCTTCGCGAATTGCCGAGCCTCAGCGCGTTGTTCGAATATTTGGACGCACCAAGCTCTACCAAAATCGCTTGGAGATGACTGTGGAACGCGTCACGCCCGTCACTGACGCCGATTTCACTCTAGCCGATTTCGTGGCTCACACCCGTGAGAACGTGGACGACCTTTTTGCCCGCCTCTCGGCTGAGATTCGCGGCATCGCCAATCCGTGGCTGCGGCGGCTCGGCGAAAGCGTTCTGGACGATCCCGAAATCACCCGGAAGTTAAAATGCGCCCCCGCCGCCATGACCATGCATCACGCCTATGTCGGAGGATTGCTCGAGCATATCGTCAGCCTGTGCGGACTGGCCCGTGCCACTGCAAAGCACTATCCCGAAGTGGATTACGACTTGCTGCTTACCGGCGTACTCCTTCACGACATCGGCAAAATCGAAGAGTTGACCAGCGATTGCGCGATCAACTACAGCGACGATGGACGCCTGCTGGGCCATATCACATTGGGCGTAGTCCTTACCCAGCGCAAAATTGCCGCGATTCCCGACTTTCCTCCGCGCCTGATGTCTCTGGTGGAGCACATGATTCTCAGCCATCACGGCAGCCTGGAGTTTGGCGCGCCCGTACTGCCCAGCTTCCGCGAAGCCGTGCTGCTGCATTATCTCGACGATCTCGATTCCAAGATGGCCTCCATTCGGGGCTCGCTCGAAGCGCCCACCGACGGCCATTGGACTTCCCGCAATCCCGCTCTGCGCCGCGAAATGTTGCGCACCAGTGACTTCTTGGAAGGGCGGCCGAAGACCTCCCAGTCGGCCTCCGCTGCGGGCGCAGACGCTGATTCAGGATTCAAGCTGTCGTCGCCGGGTGCTCACTCGGGGCAATCTTCGACAAGCAGGAAAACCAACTGAATTGGCCGAGGCCATCGTGAGTAGAACCGCAAGAAATCGGTCCGAGGATCCGCCAGCGAAGGTTTCCTCCACCGCTCCCTATGCTCGTCGGCGTTCGCTGCTTGAGCTTGCTCCGCTTGAACTCGACTGCATGACCACCCTGTGGCCGCTCGGCGAAGGCACCGTCCGTCAGATTCGCGACGGTCTGGCCACCACGCGCCCGCGGGCCTACACCACCATCATGACCATCATGGGCCGTCTGGAGCGCAAGGGGATTGTCGAACGCCGCAAGGCAGGGCGCGGTTACGTTTACAAGCCCGCGCTGACTGCCGAACAGGCCCGCAGCCACGCCCTCAAGCAAATGGTCGAAAGCTTCTTCGGCGGCTCTCACGAAGCCATGCTCGCCGAAGTCAACCGCCACTGCGCCGCGCAATCCCCCTCCACCCAAAATAGTAACACCATCGGCGGCGCCGTCTTTGCCGGCCCCCCCTCAAATCTGTCATCTTGAGCGCAGCGAAGGATCTGCATTTGAATTTTGCGATAAGGTTATCCCAAGATGTTTCCCGCTGAATTTCGCATCCGCGATGTAGCGATCCGCCCCGCCACGCTGCTCGCACCAATGGCCGGCGTAACCGACACCGTCTTCCGCCGGGTCATTCGCGGACTGGGCGGCTGCGGCCTGATCATGACCGAGTTCACCAGCTCCGAAGGTCTCGCACGCGAAGCCGCCCGCACTCTCCACTATCTCGATTTTCAGCCCGATGAACATCCCATCGCCGCGCAGCTTTTTGGCGCGAAGCCCGCAGTCATGGCCGCCGCCGCCGCGCTTGTCCAGGAGCTCGGCTTCGACACCGTGGATATCAACCTCGGCTGTCCCGCGAAAAAAGTGGTCAAATGCGGAGGCTCCGGCTTGTTGCGCGATTTGCCTCTCGTCGCCGAAATCATTCGCGCCGTGCGCGCCGCCGTCACCATCCCTCTCACCATCAAGATTCGTTCCGGCTGGGACGAGTGCAACATCGTCGCCACCGAAGTCGCCCGGCTTGCCGAAGACCTCGGCGTGGAAGCCATCGCCGTCCATCCGCGCACCCGCGTACAGGCGCTAACGGGTCTGGCCGATTGGTCCATCATTCGCGACGTGAAACAAGCGGTAAAGATTCCCGTCATCGGCAATGGCGACATTCACTCGCCAATGGACGCCGAGCGCATGGTCGCCGAAACCGGATGCGACGCGGTAATGATTGGCCGCGCCGCTGCCACCAATCCCTGGATTTTCCGTCAAATGGAGCAGTACTTTTTGTTGGATCGTGGAGCAGGGAACGCCGTGCCCGGAAATAATTGTCGCGACGCGTCTCGCCAAGCCATTGGCGCAGCGGCCGTTTATGACGAGCCATCCGAATCCGGCCGCTACGAATTACTCTCTCAATACTTTCGCAGCCTGATCGAAAGCGGCATGCCCGATGCTCTCGGCAAAATGAAGCACTTCGCCTGCTGGTTCACCCACGGCGTTCACAATGGCGCCCAGCTTCGCCACCTGGTCCATAGCGCGCGCACTCCCGCCGAAGTCCTCGACCGCGTGGACTCCTTCTTCGCAGCCGCCCTCACCGCCGGTTAGTAGCGACGCATTTTCCCTTCAATGCGGCTCCCCCCCATGCAGCCATTTCCCTGGGGCAATCTAGTCTATTGGGTCAGCTTGACCGATGGTTCAGTTAGGAACATAATGCCGCGCGATTTGTTTTCGGCGCATTGGTATTATCGGTAAAGTTTTTGGCTTGTTTTCGCTCGAAGACGGTTACACCGTTCCCCACAATTGCTTGCACGGGAGTCAATAATGAAAGGTCCTTTGGCTTTCGCTGGGGTCCTTCTTTTGAATTTGTCTCTGGCGCTGGTCCCGGCGCGGCCCGCCGGCTTGCCAGCCTATGGCTCACCGTGGCGCCATGATCCGCCCACGGCAAAGATGATTTACCCGGTAATTACGACGATCGACGTGCCGGGAGCCGAGGTAACAGGGCTGAACGGAATTAATTCAGCTGGTGAGATTGCGGGATATTACGGCGCCAGCAGCAATGATCCGCATAAGCATGGTTTCCTGGTCAAAAATGGAGAATTGATACCGCTGGATTATCCCCGCGCCTATGCCACCTTTGCCTATGGGATCAATGATGCGGGGCTGGTGGTGGGATCGGCCGAATTGCAGGGCGGATTTATCGCTGTCGGTTTTACATATGACGGCGCCAGATTCACCACCTTCCGCGATGGACGCCGCCCCGTTACCATTCCCTTCGGCATCAACAATTTCGATGATACCGTCGGAGGCGCCGGCACCCTGGATACTACCAGGGGTTTCGAACAAGTGGGTACGCGCTTCAAGGCGATCAATTTTCCCGGCAATTACGTGTACGCCTACGGGTGCGGGATCAACAACCTGGGTGATATCGTCGGGTTCACGGATAAGGACGCTTATTCGTATATCAACGGACAATTCAACGATCTTGATGTTCCAGGGGCGGACTGGACCCATGCTTGTGGCATCAATGACACTGGCATAATTGTTGGATCCTTCGGGAGCGGAGATCAGTACTCCGGCTTTGCGCTGTTAAGCGGAACCTACTTCGAGTTCAGCTATCCTGGAGCGGCTTTTACGGCCGTATCGGGCGTCAATGATTCTGGAGTAGCCGTGGGACAATACACCTTTGATTATGAAATTTGGCACGGTTTTGTAGCACCCTTGAACCTCGCGTCCACCCCTGAAGAAAGATGATTCTTGATCTTACGCAGTAGCGTAAGATTGTGGTGGCGGCCCGGGGAAAGCAGGTCCGCTAATCCAGGCAACGGTTCCAGGCGGCTTTTACTCTCCTATCCATGGCGTAACCCAGGTGGAACCGGTTGTTTCGTTCATAAACTGTAACAGAAGGTTGGCAACCTTAAACGTACCCATAGCGGTCGGGTGGGTGAAATCCCCCCAGTACTGCGGTTGATTGGTATCGCCTTCGCGGACGTCGAACTGGTCCTGCCCGCAGAGCTTATCTCCCTGGCCATTGCACCAGTTCAGCCCATCGAAAGCCCGGGGAACTTCGCCGCTGGCCCATAGATAAGGGCCCCAATCAAACCACGGCGCTACGGTATAATCCACTTCCCCCGAATAAGGATCGGACGATTGGATCCCGGCGGCTTGATTAATCTGGCCTACGATAATTCTCTGCACCGCAAACCCGCCTTCATAGGCGAAGGGCTCGGGATTTTCGCAGTCGTAGTCTCTGGGGGCGCGGCCATGCTTTTCGCCATTGGCGTAACCTCCATATATCCGGCTGGTAATGAAAACCTGCTGCAGACTTGGGTATCGCGGAGTCAGGTTGCCGACCTCGCAGCACTTGAGGTATCGCACGATGTCGCCCAGATACTCTTCCATTTGATAGGCGTCGGGCAAGGTTACACCCGCCGTGCAGTACAGGTGATTGAGATCGCACAGGGGATATTCGTCCGCCGACTTTAGGAATATCGCCTGGACCTGGGCATCTGTGTATCCGCCCGTATTTCCGTTTCCAGTAGCACTGCCAAGATCGCGTTCTACCCGATCGTAGTTGCACTCAGGATCCATTCTCGGCGGAAACACGTAAGGGCAAGCGTGATTTTCATAGTATCCCGCGGGAGAGGGGTCCCATCTGTTCAGGACCTGACTTTCCAGCGCGCCATTCCAGACGACCACGTTTGGCCCCACCAGCGGGACAGTTGGGCGATAGATTTGATAGAGGAGCGATTCTTGCTTCACGCCGTCATGAGCCTGATTCCAGGGAGGGACATCCCCCGCATTATTCAGGTTGGGGCACTTGGTTGAGCAGGGCTGCCCCGGTAGATGAACGTAGGCGCCCCAGGCATCCTGGGACCCTCCGCCCATCTCGATGGTGAAATTGCTGAAGCCAATGTACAGAAAGATGATCACTGGCAACGTATCGTCGGTGCAATTCGGGTAATAGATATTGTCCAGCTGAGGCGGAGGGTTGCCGTCCTTGCACAGCGGCGTTATTTTGGCGGCCTGGGTCAGGCCCTGCTGGTAATGGGCCTGCGCCGCCGCGTTTGAGGATGCGCTTTCGCTATTGCCGTAGACGCCGTAGAGACTGATGATGTTGTGATCGGGATCACCGTAGGATTGGCTGGCGCCATCAATCAGCGGGACAGCATGAAAAGAGCCCGACTCCAGCATTACTGCGCTTGTGCACTTCGTGCTGGCGGATCCGGTGTCCTGCGATTCGCCGGGGCACGGTGTAAGATTTTGCGCCTGAGAAGCCGACGCTCCGAGAATTTCACTTAGTAAAAGAGATGATATTAACCATACGGTTCTCATTCAATCCCCTCGTGGTCCATATGGCATGAGGGCTGGGGATGCTGCCTGCCTAACGGACAAGTGTAGTGGCTAGCAAAACTCAATCGAAAGTATATACGCCCTCCCGATGAATTGTCCAAATATCTTCTTGGTATTTGTACTAAGTCTCCAATCCCCACGCAATTCGCCAAAGTTGTTTGCTCATAGAAGGATCTTGATTCCGGCACGAGTTGCGGCAGCCCACAACGCCGCCCATAACAGCGAGGAGGAAGGCACGCTACGGAGGATGGAGACGTTCCCAAATCATACGTTGGTAGGCCGCGCGGCGGGGAATCCCGAGTTCGCGGGCGGCTTGCTTGAGTGCGACCTTTTGGGTGAGGCCAGTCTTCGTCTGAATGGCCAGCACCCACTCGGTTAACGTTACGTGGGGCGGCAACGTCATATTGACATCAGCCCGCGACGGGCCGTTCGATTCATCGCTCCCTGTTTCTGATCCGACGGAGTTGCTCGGGGCCTGTAGAGACCTGTGCTTGAGAGCGGTGACGGGAGCCGGACCGATGAGCACCGTGATTTCGCCGCGGATAGTTCTGTCAGAGGCTGCCCGGCGGCTTTTCATGCGCCGCGCTTCACCCCCAGCCGATTGGGTCTGCACGTCATCGCCAGCCGTTTTATTGCCACCGAGCGCTTTCCCGCTTGGATGTGCGATGAGTTCATCGAGCGAGCCGCGAAGGAACTCCTCGTGCAGCTTGGTGATTTCGCGCGCGATTACAGCGCGCCGATTGCCCAATGTGGCGCGCGCATCTTCGAGCATCGCGGCGATGCGATGCGGCGCTTCATAAAAGATAAGAGTTCTCGGTTCCGTCGCGAGACCAGCAAGTGCGCGGCGGCGCTTGCCCTGCTGCGCGGGGAGAAATCCCGCGAAAAGGAATTCGGTGACCGGCAAACCGGACGCCGCCAGCGCGGCGGTGAGCGCCGATGGCCCAGGCACGGGAACAACCTCGATACCGCGTTCGATGGCCAGCCGCACCAGCCGCTCGCCCGGATCGGACACTAGCGGCATGCCCGCATCGCTGACCAGCGCAACTGTCGAACCTGCCTCCAGTTCAGCCACCAATTCTGGCGCGCGAATGTGCTCATTATGTTCGTGGTAACTAATCAGGCGCTTGCGAATCTCAAAATGGGTGAGAAGCTTCAGGGTGTGGCGCGTGTCTTCACAGGCGATGAGGTCGGCTTCTTTTAATACGCGCAACGCGCGCAAGGTTATGTCTTCGAGGTTGCCGATGGGCGTGCCAACAAGATAAAGGCAACCTGCGCGCGGGGATTCGGCTGGAATGTCTTGCCCGGTAGCGTGAGCCGGCATTTTCGCGAGTCTATCACATGCTCTCGGCCAATCGGCCCGTGTCGAAGTTCATATTGCGCGAATCCGGCCGTGCAAGATGGGGAACTCGCTTTCGCCAAAATGGCTATGGACGACAATTGTAAGAAGGCATACGCTCGGTTGGATTTAACAGCATATTCAAAATATTTCAGGAGACTATGATGAAAATATCGCGGCGTATGGCGTTACTTCTTTCCAGTGCGGTGTTTTTGGTTGCGGCTTGTTCCCAGTCTTTCGCGAAGCAGGCGCAAGGGAAACCTCCCAGCACGCCGGCCGCAATTGTTCTGGAAGCCTGGAATGACGTGGGCAACCGGACTATTGCGATGGCCGAAGACTGCCCGGAATCAAAGTATGGCTATCGCCCGAACGATAAAGTTCGCACGTTCCAACAGGTGTTGTTGCACGTCGCTGGCTCGAATTACTCGCTGGTGAACGCGCTGCGTGGCCAGAAGCTGGGAAATGAAGAGAACGATCCCTCCGTGGCAGCATTCAAGACCAAGGAGCAGACGGTGGAGTTCCTGAATAAGTCTGTTGCCGATGGCGCCGCCACAATTCAGCAGGAAGGTGATGCGGGCGCGCTCATGCATCTGCGCGGCTGGATCGGCTACACGGAACACATGGGCGAGCACTACGGTTTGCTAGTGGGATATTACCGAAACAACGGCGTGGTGCCTCCGGAATCGCGGCCCAAGAAGTAACCGCTACACCGGCATACCGGCCGAAAACAGCAGGGGACTGTGGGCTGCGTGAGACTCGTTTCCTCCGCGCCGCGGGATATCCCTAAAGCATTCCCGGGTTGCGCGATGCGCGAGCTGGTACCAAAGAGTACATACATTACCCATCAATAATCCCTTGCCATGACAACTGGTTCTGTAGTAGATGTCCATACGGTGGAAACCCCGCCCTTCCGCCACTAGTGGGAAATTCGTGTGTTCGTTCGATGGGAAGGGCGGCCAAGGAGCTTGTGGTCTGCCGCATCCGTTTGCGGATGGTCCCTTTGCGATGGCTACGAAACTGATTTCCGGCGACGCCCTCTTCGCACCGGTTGTTCCCGCTCAGGCTGCCGGCATAATCAGCAACAGTCTGGCAACCTCCAGAATGGCAGGCCAGTTTCGCACCACCTTGGATGGCCGCATGGTGGACTGCGATAGCGCGTTTCTTGAGATATTCGGCTTTTCCTCGCGCGCCGAGGCTCTCTCCAGCAGCACGATTGACCTCCACCTCAGCGCCGCCACAAGAAAGAGTCTCATGGCCGAACTGCAGAGGGATGGTCACATTGACGACCGGGAAATTTCCTTCCGACGCAAGGATGGAAGCCCACTAGTCGCCCTGTGCAATTTGGAGCTCGTTCAAAATGAGGATGGCGAGCTGAACGTAGTGCAGGGCAGCATCGTGAACATGACCGATCAGCGGCGCGCCGAGGCGGCTCTGGCGGGAAGCGAATCGGGCCTACGCGTCATGTTCACTGAAAATCCGCTCCCCATGTTTGTTTATGCGCAAGACTCCCTGTGCTTTTTGGCGGTGAACGAGGCCGCCTTGGCGCTTTATGGCTATACGCGTGGGGAATTTCTTACTCTCTGCCTCAACGACGTCAAATCCGCGCGGGCGCTAACTGGATTTGTGGCCGTACCAGGCGGCATGCCAGGCGAGATGGAATTGAAGCATCGCTGCCGCGATGGCCGTGTTTTCGACGTAGAGGTTGCCGCCCGCCCGATAATACTGGACGAACAGGAAGCCATACTGGCCGTGGTGCAGGACGTCACGGCGCGCCGCCGCGCCGACCTGGAAAGGCAGATAACCTACGAAATTATTCGCGGAGTTAATGTAACCAAAGATCTGGATGAATTGTTGAATCTCATTCACGGCGCGTTGAGTCAGGTGCTATACGCCGAGAATTGTTATGTGGCTTTATATGACGCGGCGACGGAGATGTTTCACTTCCAGTTTCACACTGATAAGTATGATGAAGCGCCTCCGCCCCAGCCCCTGGGCCGCGGCCTCACGGCTTACGTGCTTCGCAGCGGAAAGGCCATGCTCGTTCCGCAGGAAGATTTTGACGATCTGGTGGTGAGAGGGGAAGTCGAGTTAATTGGGACTCCATCGCCGGTCTGGATTGGCGTTCCACTTAATACGCCGGCGGCTGCCATCGGCGTGCTGGTTCTGCAGCACTATGAAGATGCAACGGCCTATACAGAGCATGACTTGGAATTCCTCACTTCCGTGGCTAGCCAAATCGCTCTGGCTATCGTGCGAAAGCGTTCCGAGGATGCGCTGCGGTCAAGCGAAGCGCACTTGCGGCTGTTGATCGAGCAACTTCCCGCTGTTCTGTGCACCGTGGATGCCAACATGCGGTTTACATCGTCGGTTGGCTCTGGATTGGCGCGTCTGGGCCAGCGCCCCAATCAGGTAGTGGGCATGTCACTCTACGAATACTTTCAGACCGATGATGATACATTTCTACCCATCGCGGCCCATCACCGGGCAATGGCCGGGGAGTCCGTCACATTTCATATGGACTTTGGGGCAGGGTCATACACGTGCCATGCCGAGCCACTCCGAGGTGGCAACAACCACACCGTTGGTGCGATCTGCATGATGCTAGATGTTACCGATCGCAGACAACTGGAGGCACAACTTCGCCAAGCTCAAAAAATGGAGGCTATAGGGCGCTTGGCGGGCGGCATCGCCCACGATTTTAATAATTTGTTGATGGTAATTTTGGGTTACAGCGACCTTTTGTTGGAAGGGCTCAAAGGCCGCGAGTCCCTTCTCCACAGCGCCGAACAGATACAGGCCGCCGCCGACCGCGCATCCGTGCTCACCCGGCAGTTGCTGGCCTTCAGCCGCAAGCAGGTACTTGCTCCTACCGTCCTCAATTTGCACGCCGTAATTTCGGAAATGCAGGGGATGCTTCGTCGGCTGGTAGGCGAGGATGTGCAAATCGTGACCGCCTCGCGGCCGGATCTGTGGAGCGTGCGCGCCGACCGCAACCAGCTCGAACAGGTAATTATGAATTTGACGGTCAACGCCCGTGACGCCATGCCTCGTGGCGGAAAGCTTACGATTGAGACCGCCAATATAGTTTTTGATGAAACCCATTCCACCGAACGCGGTGTAATCAGGCGAGGGGATTATGTCGTATTGGTGGTCACCGATTCAGGAGTGGGCATTGTTCCCGAGATTCAGGGCCGCATTTTTGAGCCTTTTTTTACCACCAAGGAACAGGGACGCGGCACGGGCCTGGGCCTCGCCACCGTATATGGGATCGTTCAACAGAGCGGCGGCAACGTCTGGGTGTATAGCGAACCGGGACGAGGTTCTTCGTTTAAGATATACCTTCCGCGGGTCCGGGATACCTGCGAAATTCCCCACGATGTGAGCTTGGATAATGTCTCGACCGCATATCCCTTGGCTGGCCAGCCTTCCGAAACCATCCTTTTGGTCGAGGATGAAGATGGCGTAAGGGAACTGACTCGCAGCATCCTCCGAAATAACGGCTATTTTGTAATCGCGGCGGCAAGCGCGGTGGAGGCCCTGGAAGCCTCTCGAAATCATTTGGGCTCCATCCATCTGGTTCTAACAGACGTGGTTATGCCCGGCGGAAGCGGACGGGAGTTGGCCGAAAAGCTTTTAGTGGAGAGGCCCGAAGCGCGGATATTGTACATGTCTGGATATGCCGATCAATCCGTGCTTGACCAGGGATTACTGGACGCCGGGGTTTCCCTCCTACAGAAGCCATTTACCGCTTCCACGCTGATGAAGCGAATTCGGGGAGTATTGGACTGTCCCCAATATCAATAAATCTGTCGGCAAATATGCACAGCCAGACCAAAGGCCGCGACCGCGTTGGAATATGGATTGAGGTAAGAATTAAAAAGCCCGGCAGACCTGATGGGAGGTTGGCTCCGGGGCCTGGACTCGAACCAGGATAACCAGCTCCAAAGGCTGGCGTGCTACCGATTGCACCACCCCGGATCGGCGCGCCATCCAGATTAGGCTATCTGGGCGTGCGCCGCAAGCGGCTTTCCGGGCACCTCATTGATCCGAACAGCCCTGCAGACGTTTCCAGAATTTGTGGGCGTGTGACAATACTGGCAGGCTAAGGATATCTCTCCACCGCCGTCCGTGCGGGACGAGGGGTTTATTTTTGTTGGGTTGGGTGGCGAATCTTCGCGTGGATCCGGCAACTAGGGCGTTTGCTGGCGTCCAGCTATTCTGCTACGCTCAATCCGGGTTGTTGAGGGCGAATTCCGGAGAGGTGTCCGAGCGGTTTAAGGAGCACGCTTGGAAAGCGTGTGTTGGGGAAACTCAACCGTGGGTTCGAATCCCACCCTCTCCGCCATTTTATTGTTTTTGTTTTCATCTAGTTAGGGGCCTCGCAATTCCCGTGTACCTGTAGCGTCCCCTTCGTTTCGAGAAGCGCGATGGGATCGTGCGCCCAAGTCCGTCGCACGTCGGCCTCCGCTTGCTCTTGTCGTTCGCGCACCCAAGGCGCGTAGTGCTTCTCCGTGATTCGCAAGCTCGTGTGCCCCAGCATCATGGAGACTCGTTCGAGCGGGACGCCCTCAAGCAAGAGCCCCACGGCAAACGTATCGCGGAAGCGGTGCGCGTGCCCGCCTTGGATTTTCGCGATTCGGAACAGCTCCTGCAGGCGCCCCTGCCAGTCGCCAACCGCGGTCTCGAGTTTCCCGTTTCCTGTCCAGAACCAGCGGCTCGGGCTGAGCCTGGACGTTGCCTCAAGTTCGCGCACCACGAAATCCGGTAGCGGGCAATGCACATGCGTGCCGGTTTTGGCGGTATAGAGGCGGATTTTGCTGTCTATCAGATGGTCCACTGAGCAGTTCACGGCGTCCCCGATGCGCAATCCGGTGTAGCGCAACAGGAACACCAGCGCACGCAATCTCTGTGCATTCTGCCGGCCATGCGGTTGACGCGACTCGATGTACTGGGTTGTTCCGCCGAGGATGCGCAGCATTTCGTCCTGAGTAAAGGGAAGCGTTGGCCGCATGACGACCTTTGGGTTCGCGATTTTGCTGGCTGGATTGTCCGGGATCCAGTTGTTGTCACGGGCAAAACGGAAGAAGCCGCGTAAACGGTCGAGCTTCTTGAGCGCTGCGAGATTGTGATCTTTCCAGGTCGCACGAAAAGTACGCAATGCTGCCGTGTCCAGCTGTTTGAGAAACCTAAGCCCCTGGTCTCCCGCGAAGGCTTGCATCTGGCGAAAAAGCAGGCGGTACTTGTACACGGTCTTTGCCGTCAGGTTGCGCGCCTCCACATCCGCGACAAACCCCGCGCACGCGTCGGCAATCGTCGTTGTAGGTTCGCCCGGCGCCGGACGCTCTTGGCCGTCGCTTTCCCATTCCCGGATCTGTTCATTTGCCTTAGTCCAATCTCGCATCCTGAGTGACTTTCGGATTTCTATGCCGCCCAAGAATCCGTCAGCCCAGATGGGGCACTGGCAGCGTCGATACTTTCGCCCTCCCGCGTGATGTTCACAGTTCTTGAGGTGCCTGCGATAGATAGTTAGCATGAGCACAGGACTCTATACCTGTGAAAGCCTTTTGTGAACTCTTTCCAGCACAGACTCCGGGATTCGCAACGTTCGGTAACGTCGTTTGTGGCGGTGGGGGCTTTTGCCGCCCACAATGAGAACGCCAGGCTCAGGTTCAAAAATCCCCCGCACGCAATCCGGGCTCAGGCTCCACATCTCCGCGACTTCATCCACCGAATAGTGGCGCTCGGAATACCTGGCGGATATGGTTGCGGGAGTGGCGACTCCAGTCCTCGCCTCTCCGACTCGGTCGAATTGGGGCTCAGGTGCCATATGAACAGTCAGCTGATCGTTTCGTGCGCTCCCTTTGCTGACTGTGGAAAGCGTAAGAAATAAACTCTCCAATGACAATGGATGAAATGAATGCTTCAGGCGAAACCGCTGGAATGCCCTTGTTTATTGGGCTTTCATAGTAGACGGCGACTTTGAGGAACCGAGGCGGAGGTGGATAGGAAACAAATATCGATAATAGGGCTTGCGCAGAATTTATGCCTATTTATTGCGCAAGCTTTTTCGCGTGTGCACGGACCAAGAGATTCGAAGCGGTTCTCCGGCGATATATTGGCGGACCGCGGTGGAGGGCGAGAGAGTGCGGGGCTTGGTTTGAGCGAGCAACATGAAAAGCTCGCGGGGCACGATCCCCAGTTGCAAGTAGAGGGCGGGCCAAATTGGAGGCTGAGAGTCTCTCTCTTGGAGAACTCCCGCCACCTCGTCTGGGTGCGGCTGCGATGCCTCAGTGCCAACGTACTCTCGCCAGAGGGTGCTCCTATTCATGCTTTCCTTTTCGTGCCTCTGCTTCTTGATCCATCCCTTTGCTCGCTTCGCCAGCGGCTGCAGTTGTGCATGCCAGTATTTGAATTCTGCTTTTTGACCCTCGGGAGTTTTTTTTCGGCCTCTTGGTTGGGGACCCTGGAGCAGGTCTACGACGTCGGGATATAGGAGAGCGTAGATCACGGGCCTCAAGCGGTCGGCAGCAGCTACTCGCTCCCTGGCGGATTTCTCGAGATCTAGCACAATTTCAAGGTCTTGGACCGCTGGTGGTGTGTAAATTGTTAATGTTGTGGATTCGGTCGAGTATTTTCTCCTGCGATCCACGGAGTACGCTGCGATTTCTTTCAATTTTGGGAATGCCGACTCGAGGGATGGATTCGCGTCTCTGATGCTTTCAGCCTCGTCAAGCTCTGCAAATTTCAGTTTGCCCAAGGGTTTGGCGCACAGGGCGCGAACTTTTTCATGGACGGCACGTCGAGACTCCTCGGATTCCAGGACGTCATTCTGTCGATGATTCACGCGGAAAACCCCTTCGAAGTGTCCCGTAATGCCCGACCGAATTGCAAGCTAGCCGACACAGGGGTGGTGTCTCAGTTTGAAATCCGCAGCCATAGAAATCCATTGCTAACGATGCCATAATTGCCGCATGGAAAAACGGCCACGCGATCCAAACCAACTGGCAAAGCTGATCGTGGACATTGCGACCGGCGAGGTCGAGGATACCGTTAGCGAGGCAAAAAAACACCCAAAGCCAAAGCGCGGAGAGCTTGCCGGGAAAAAGGGCGGCAAGGCGAGAGCCAAAAAACTCTCGCTTGGCGAGCGCAAGGCGATTGCACAAAAAGCCGCTGCTGCGCGATGGCATAAATAGCAGCCTTCTAGGTTTCGACCAATTCTGGTGTGGGAACGTCGTCTGGATCGTAATTATCGTCATACTTCCCGGTCATTTTTGCGTCTTCGGCAACTTGGCTAAAATCGTAATTAAACAGGGGCAGAGTCGCATTGTAAATGTTGTTTAGATCATACGAGTGTGTTTCTATCGAGTGCCGCTTCACATCGTTTTTGATGGCACCCAAGCTCTGCATAAAGGCTTCCGCCATCTGATCTGGCTTTGCAGTGCGAGGATCAATATAAACGATGATCGGCAGCTCAAGCTGCTCCCCTACAATTTTTAGTGCATGCTTACCCCTAACTTCATTCCCCTGAGCATCGGTGTACTTGGCCTGCTGTAATGCGCGACGTATGTCACGGACACACAATTCGCGCTGCGTCGGAGGCTGACGGTCATACAGCTTGCGTTTGAGGGCATAATCCGCTGCCGCCTCAGGGTCAATCGCATTAGCCCCTTCTCGTTTTGCGCATTCCTCCGCGATCCTCACCAATTCATCATTAAACGACATTTTATATCTCCTTATTAACCCAAAAGTTGAGGGACAGGCTGACCCCATCCATCCGTAAATGCAAACTCTGTAATGAGATCGCGTATCTTCGTAAGCAATTTACGATGTGCCGCATAGCTCAATTCGCGGCGATATTGTAATTGACCAACAATTATGCCCGGATGAATCTGTAGGCGCGTAGCAAGATTATTTATTCTCGCTTCGGAATAGCGGGGAGCGCAACTCTTGATAAATTGCTCCAATTCGTGCTTAGGGACCAATGAATTAGAGGCGTTCCAGCTTGCGCGTTTCTCCGCTTCATCGTTTGGGGTGGATTGCAGATCGTCAAAAGAAAATGCATCTTTGTATTCGATGTGGTCTAACTCATGCATGAGGGTGAACCAGAACGAGCCTATGTTGTCGAATCGAAGCGACATCGCGATGACCGGAGAGTTGGCGTCCAACCAAAATGCCGCTCCATCAATCTTCACGTTAGGTAATGGCTCAACCACTGCATATCGAATACCAGCTCCAGTCAAAAATGCGGGAACACGATGGGCAGCTTGAGTTTTAGCGGCCAAGCGCCGCAGTTCAATCTTCAGTTTGGGGATGCTGTTTTCATTAAAATTGGCTACGGGACACGCTTGCGCCAATTGCCTTGCTCTCGCCAGCCACGCTTTTTCCGAATTATTGAGCGACGATTCCTTGATGGTTCGCCTAAAAGATGTCCCAAGCGGCAGTTCGTAAGAATCTGAGTGCGGTCGGCCAAGTACGTCATCGCCAAAGAAACGATCAAGCTCTTGACGCAATTCCTCTGCGTCCAGCGTTTCTGCAATCCAGCGCCGCTTCTGCATTTCCTTGATAGGGAAGCTAAATAATTCCGACCGTATGCGGACTGACTGATCTACATAATCTGTTTTGGAGAGGCGGTAAGCGGCATCGATCTGAAGCCAATATGCAGCGCCCTTGCCTAATACAACGTCCAACTCCTGGGCTAATTCAGGCGACAATTGCCTCCTTCCCACCATTAAGCTGCTTATCTCGGTCGGCTTCCGACCCATGACATAGGCCAAATTTGCTTGAGTCCATCCGCGCGTAAGCAGTTCATCCTTAATGTACTTACCGACTGGAAATACTTTCTGGGTCCGATCTTCCATGCGTCCATCCTAGCGCATTACAATCAGCAGCGCAAGGGCAAAATGAAATAAATGTACAAATGTTACATTTTATGGCATTCTGCTATTGACATCGGTCATCTCGTCAAGCATAATATTCATTATGAACAGGCTATCAATCACAGAACGGGCAAGAATCATCGGGCTGTTAATTGAAGGCAATAGCCTTCGCGCCACCAGTCGCATTTGCGACGTGTCGATCAACACGGTCACGAAGCTGCTGGTGGACGTGGGCTGCGCCTCAGCGGATTACCAGAATAAAACGCTTCGCAATCTTACGTGCAAGCGCATTCAGTGTGACGAAATTTGGGCATTTTGCTATGCAAAGGCGAAAAACGTCACACCAGAGATTGCCGAGAAAATTCCCGGTGCGGGAGACGTTTGGACGTGGGTAGCGATTGACCCGGATACCAAGCTGGTGCCGTCGTATTGGATTGGACGCCGCGATCTGGCGAACGCCCGCGAATTTATTGGTGACCTAGCCTCACGCCTCGCCAGCCGCGTGCAAATCACCACAGACGGCCTTCGCGTGTACGCAGAGGCCATTGAGGGCGCGTTTGGGTGTGAAGTGGACTACGCCATGCTGGTGAAGATTTACGGGAATGAAGCGCCGTCTGATTCTCGCTACAGCCCGCCGGAATGCATTGCGTGCCAGCAAGCGAACGTGATCGGATGGCCGGACAAGCGGCATATCAGCACGTCGCATGTGGAGCGGCAGAATCTAACGATGCGGATGTCCATGCGCCGATTTACGCGCCTGACAAACGGATTCTCAAAAAAACTGGAAAACCATATTTGCCATGTGGCGCTTCACTTTATGTATTACAATTTCTGTCGTGTTCACAAATCGTTGCGCGTGACCCCTGCTATGGCCGCTGGCGTTAGCGACCACGTGTGGACAATCGAAGAAATCGCTTCCCTATTGATCTAATCGGTGTATGATTCCATGTCTGTGCTAGGATAATTGCATGGCCCTATTTGCAATGATTGCCCTCGGTGACTCCGCTCTGACAGTCGATCAGGCGGTTTCCTCAATGTTTTCAGCCAGTTCATTCCAAATTGAGCCGGGAAAATGGATTGTCGATGCGGATGTCACAATCGCAAGAGAGCTATCCGAAAAACTCGGCCTGAAGGAAACAACCCCCCATCTGACATTTGCGGTTCGAGGATATTTTGGCCGCGCGCGGCCAGATTTGTGGGAATGGATGGCTGCCAAGTCGGAAAAAAAGTAAATGTCCTCAGAGCGGGAAAAACCACAAAAAGCATCTCGCGGCGCTTCGAGCACGCCAGAGGAAACTTCTGTAAGTTCGTCCGGTTCCGGCTATTCTTCGGGAAATGAAAGTTATGTGGAAACGGTTGCCACCATTCACAGTGGCATGGGCAGACTTACCGAAGCCGTTGAATCCCTGAAGGAGCAGTCGCGTAACCACGACCGGAAGCTAGATCAGATCGGGATAGATGTTCACGAAATTGGCAAGGATGTTCATGCCTGGAAGTTGACCATTAGGGTTGTTTTCGGTTTGATTGTTCTGCTTGGCGGTCTCATCGGTTGGATTCTTGATCTTTATTTCAAATATGGCAGCCCGCATTCAGCGAAATAGCCCCATTTTCAAACTGAGACACCACCGACACAGGGGGGTATGACCCAGCGATCGGGGCAGATCGAAAAAACCTAGCTCAGCAGCATTCCCCTGCACCATCCCTGCGCACCGCCCTTTATGCGAGGGTTTCCACCGCCCACAACGGCCAGGACCCCGATGTCCAGCTTCGCGAACTCAGGGAATATGCTGCCCGCCGCGGCTGGCAGGTTGCCGGCGAGTTTGTGGACGTCGGTGTTTCCGGCTCAAAGGCCAGCCGCCCGGAACTGAACCGGCTCATGGCTGCCGCTCATACGCGCCAGATAGACGCCGTGCTCGTTTGGAAGCTGGATCGGTTCGGGCGCTCGCTGCGCCACCTCTTGAACGGTTTGGCCGAGCTTGAGGCTCGGGGCGTGGCGTTCATCTCGTTGCGCGACAATTTGGATTTAACCACCCCCGCTGGCCGTCTCATGTTCCAAATCATCGGGTCAATGGCCGAATTTGAGCGCAGCTTGATCCATGAGCGCGTGAAGGCCGGCCTGCGCAACGCCAAAGCCAAGCGGAAGCGTCTCGGCCGGCCCAACACTGCCGAGGATACCGCGGCGATAGCCGCACTGCGCGCACAAGGCGTCTCATGGCGGGGCGTCGGAAGAAAGCTGCCAAGCAGCCACAAGATTCGGTAGTGGCCTACTTTCAAATTATCGCTTGGAACGACGCAAGCAATAGCTTGCAATCCGATTCGCAACCTTCCCTAATTTCTGAGAAACTTCCGCATTTGAAAATCGCAACACGGCGATACCCGCAGCCTCTATAGCGGCATCCCGCATTGCGTCCTCCCGCATCCGGAGCAATATGCGATGATGCCCACCATCGACCTCGACGTCAACACGGGCGTCCGGAATATAAATATCCATCGAGAACCGACCGGCTGCGGTCCTGATGGGCTTTTCAAGCTGTGTTTTTAAGCCTAGGTCTGAGAGTGCTTGTTGCAAGAGCAAGGCAAAACCAGTCGGCGTTGGATCATAATAGATTGGCATTACTACAGTCGCCTCCTTTAGGCTTACGCTGCACACCTTTGTGCTTTTGCCTCCCACAAACTCACCGGTTCACCCACGTTCCAAACTCGGTCAGTCGCACCGGCACTCATTGTGGGCATGACGCGCGATGGTCTGATTGGCAGTTTACCTGAAAGACCGTTCCGAGTGCGGCAAAAACCCCGCTTCCGGGCTGCCGCTGAGTCGTTGTGCTGCCAAGCCCCGGAGAAGCGGTTTTAGCTTCGGCAAATACATCTGTTTGTGCCGCGCTCCTCGTCGGTACATAATCGCAGCGCGTACGCGCCAGCAGCCCAGGTGGAGAAACCGCCAAGACGGAAGTCAATGAGAGGCTTGGGCTCAGGATGCTGAAATGAAAATCCTGGTTTGCTGGAATTGCAGTCCCAAAGTGAGCTTAGGGGAAAGTTATGCTCGGCCGGGATTTTATTGAGGGAATCAGACGCAAGCTCGGAGAAAAAAACCGGGGGGCCGTGACCGACCGTGCTCTCGCCGAGCACCTTGGACTAAGCGTACCCGCCCTGAATAACTGGTCGAATCGGAGAACGATTACCATTAGACAGATGGTGGGTCTTCTATTCCGGCTAGAATCTAAAGCCGGTGAGCGTGCGGAAAAACAAGCGATCAGACCGATTGTCGAATTCTTCAAACTGAGCCCAAATGATTCTCGCGGTGGTGCGCGGCGTGAAATTTTCCGCGTCCAACAAGGAGATGGTGGGAATCATCCCTATCTTCAAGGGCTTCGTAGAGAACTGGAACAGCAGCGAGGCGTTTACATTTTACACGACAGTCGAGGCCGTGCTCTCTATGTTGGGAAAACGAAGAAGCAAACTCTGTGGAGCGAGATCAACAGCGCTTACAATCGCAACCGGTCGGTGCAGCAAATTCGGCGGGTGAATCATCCAGAGCGCCGGCAGGACTTTCGGAAAACCGAGGAAAAGCGCCGCCAAATTCGCTTGCGAACCGTACCTTTGCATGAATTGGGAGCTTACTTCAGCGCTTATCAGGTGACGGACGGTTTGATTGGTGAACTCGAATCTCTGCTCATTCGCAGCTTCGCGAACGACTTGCTGAATACACGTATGGAAAATTTCATGTGGGAAGGAGCGCCTCCGCGAAAGAAAAGACGCAAGAGAAGGCAAAAGCGCGTGTCCCGCTCCGGATGACACGGGTGGGGGCGGCGCGCGAATCGGAAACACCCCGTGGGCAATGGGGTGCGCAGGTAGGCCGTCCAGGGCGGATTCCGGCCAGCGGGCACAGCAGGAATCGCGGCACTGCGCGTCGTGGGCGTGTATCCAAACGGTGACACCCCAAACCGGCACTGGACTAGTCCCCGCGGGAAATCCAGCATTTGGCCCACCGCCAGGTTTGGCAGCCGCCGTGCTCTCACCTCGCCGGAGGACTTCATGAAAGCAATCTTGCTGACGGCTGCGCTCGCTCTGTCGGCCGTAACGGCCTGGAGCCAGGGGATGCAGGACTTCAACCTCGCGAATCCCGACAGCGTTAAGCCGGTGCAGACGGGTGAGCGTTCTGCTCCTCAGCCCCTCGTTATAGACATTCCACCTGCCGGATCAAGTTCGGGCGTCCTTACAAATTCAGAGATCGTATCCATGCTGAAAGCCGGTCTGCCGGCGGAAGTTGTCGCAGCCAAAATCAAAACTTCGCGCTGTGACTTCGATACGGCGACAACGGTGTTAACCGCCATGCATGCCATGGGCGTGCCAGCGCAGGTGCTCGCCGCGATGGTCGAAGCTCCCCGTGTGGAAGTGGAAAAGGGGACGAATGACGGGCACATCCGAGTTTTCGTCACGGACAGCCAGTCATGGGAGGTACGCGGGGGTTCATTCGGGCAAGGAAGCGGCTCGGCGGCATGGGGACCCGCGGGCGGCTCGGCGAGATCCAGTTTCAGCTCAGGCGCATATTCAAGCGGCGGAGCGCGGCCGCAGACCATGGAGATTGTGAAGACTTTCGGGGAGCGCTGCCCTGATCTGATTGTAACGAACAGACCGGACAATGCGAGCTACGTGGTGACGCTGGATCATGAAGGCGGCAAAGCCCTGATCGCTCACCGCAACAAGATTGGCGTATTCAACAGGCAGGGCGATGCCATTTTCAGTCGCTCCACCATAATGCTCGGCGACTCCGTAAAGGACGCCTGCCAGGCGATCCGCGCGGATGTCTCGATGAGGCAGGCAGCGGGGGGAATTAGCGTGGCGGGAAACTAACCCCTAAGGTTCTGATTGGCGTGCCGGAATACCTAGAAGTCTTTTTGTTGTACATTTAGCGGGCCATGAAACTGCTTGTATCTACAATCTTTATCCTCGCGACAGCGGGAAGCGTTTCCGCCATGCAACAATATCCAACCGACGCGCCAAAACATGGGGTCACAGCAAATGAACCCTCATTTCCGATTTGAATCTGACGAATTAAGTTTATAATGCGCTTGGAACCCTTGATTTATGCGGGTTTCGGCATACCTGAGGCGCCCTGGAGGCCCATACCCGATGGGTGAGAAACAAAATCAGCCCTTTCAGCTCCTGTTCAATGCTTCCTTGAAGGTCGATTTCCAGGGTTCGCGAGTGACTTCCGATGGTGGCCTGATCCTAATTCGTGAGTTGGATGAACGACTGGGTCTGGAGAAGCTCATCGAGGAGCACTTGAGCGACTCACGACAAGGCTTGAATAAGCAGTTCACGCTGGCCGATCTACTGCGGCAGTCGGTTTACAGCCGCTTGGCGGGCTACGAGGACCTCAATGACGCTGAACGACTCGCAGCCGATCCGACGTTCCGATTGATCAGTTCGCAGAGGATCTGGGACCGTGGCGCGGCGCTGACCTCGACCTTGCACTGGTTCGAGACTGAGCTGCTGACCCAGGAACAGAATCTGATCGGGCTGATGGCGTTGAACCGGGAGACGCTTGGGCAGGCCGAATGTCTCGACAGCTCCGATCGCGTCGTGCTCGACATGGACTCCAGCGAGAGTCCGGTTCATGGTGAGCAGGAGGGCAGCGCCTACAACGGGCACTTTGAGTCGGTCTGCTACCATCCGTTGTTTTTGTTCAATAGTCACGGCGACTGCCTGGCGGCGAAGCTGCGTCCGGGCAATGTGCACAGCGCCGAAGGCTGGGATGAGCTTCTGTTGCCGGAGATCGAGCGTCAACAGGCGGAGGGCAAGCAGGTTACTTTCCGGGCGGACGCGGCGTTTGCCAAACCGGAGATCTACGAGGCTCTGGAAGAGCGGGGCGTGAAGTACTCCATTCGCATTCCCGCGAACGACAACCTGGAGCGGGGCATTGTGGAGTTGCTGACGCGGTCGGTGGGAAGGCCGAGCCACAAGCCAGTGGTCTGGTACAAGGGCTTTCTCTACCAAGCGGCCAGTTGGAAGAGGGCGCGACGGGTGGTAGCGAAGGTGGAGTTCCACTTTGGGGAGCTGTTTCCGCGAGTCGGCTTTATCGTCACGAATCTGAGCCTGCCCAGCCGGGCGGTAGTGCGGTTCTATAACAAGCGAGGCACGGCGGAGCAATGGATCAAGGAAGGTAAGCAGGCGACGCATTGGACCCGGCTATCGTGCCATCGGTTCCGTGCCAATGAAGTGCGCTTACAGTTGAGCCTGCTGGCCTACAACTTGGGCAATCTATGGCGCCGCCTGGTGCTGCCGAAGAGAATTGACGCCTGGTCGCTGACGAGCTTGCAGCAGCGGCTGGTGAAAACAGGCGGCCGACTGGTCAAGCATGCCCGCTATTATTGGCTCCTGCTGGCCGAGGGATATCTACACCGGCGACTGTTTTGGGGGATGCTGCGGCGCATCTGGGCGCTGCCGATGCCGTCAGCTTAGCGCCCCATTGCGGTTACAAGATCTGGAGCCGCAGGAGAAAGGTCGGCGCAGTGTCTGGGAAATCGATTACGCGGCAACAATTGGGGCGCGACAGACGGGCAAAAAACGAGCCGTCCGCCCCCAGCAGTCTCCTTCGGGACTGCTCTGGTCACAAATCTCTTGCGTCGAGGGTCGAAGGAGCAGTAGGATACGCGAGTCAGGAGTCCAAATCGGAAATCCCGGTTAACAGCGCATTTGTACGGCTGGGCCTATGAAACGGAGCCGAACAAAGAGATCGCAGCGGGTGATAGAGGAGGCATAGAAGACTCCGCAATTGCGCGGGCAGCCGAGCCGAGTTCACTCCAGCTATTGGCCCTGGGCCACACGGGCATAGCGGAAAGGCAACGGCGGATCGCAGCTCAGGCAAACAGCTAACCGAATTTTGCGCCATACCCGAATCCTCAGGGAGGAAATAATATGGTTCAGATCAATCGAAAAGGAGCGAGCCTGCTGGAAGAAGTGCTGGAACGGCGGATGCTGCTTTACGTCCTTGCCGCCGGAGCGGCGCTAGCGAGCACTTCAGCTTCACAGGCGAAAGTGGTATTCACTGCGAGCAATACGATTGTAGATGGGCCCTACGACACGCTCAATATTGACCTCGACAATGACGGACAAACTGATGTTGTGCTGAACGCGTCTTACGTCTATACCGACGGCCTGTCATATCAGTCGATAACGGCCACTGCTTATAACGGTAATGCCGTGATTACCAGCGCCAAGAGGCCTTTCCCTTTAGCTCTGGCTCTTACCAAGGGAACACCGATCGGCAGCAGCGACGCTTCAAAATTCTTCCGTCAGGGTGCGCTGGAAAGAGGACCCTTTCAGGTCCAAAACAAGGGATATTTTCTTAACATGCGCAACCGTTATCTGGGAGTGCGATTCCTGATCAATGGCCAGACACATTATGGATGGATTGGCTTCAGGCACGTGAAAGGGGGAAAAGGTCTCTACGCGGAGGCGCTGTTGGGCGGCTGGGCCTATGAAACCATACCTGACAAAGCCATTAAAGCGGGAGACGAAGGCACACAAGATACCGATTCCCTGGAATATCGTAAGCCGACCTCGCTGCAATTGCTGGCGATGGGCCATACAGCCGTAGGGGATCGGCAACGGAGGATTGCGGGAACCGTCTAACCGGGTCGCGAGATCGTTGGCATTCCCATTTAAGGCCGAGCTTCGTACACGATGTTGAAAGGAGTTTCCGTTGCCCGCCGAAAACGACTAAACCCCGCAGAAGTCACCACCTGACGAATGCGCGCTTCTCCGGATTGGGCCCCTAAGCAGAGTCCTACTTCCTGTGATCGAGAGCAGGGCGTGCACAGCAACGTTGAGAATGAGTAGTAGACACGCCCCACGGGATTCAAATTGTCCTTCAGTTCATCATTCGCAAACGGTTCTACAACCATCCAGGTGCCGTCTTTTCGCAATGAACAGAGTAGCGAGGCCGAACAATCCACCCATCCCTATAGCGCTCAACACCCATCCCCGGAAACGGTTTTCCTCGTAAACGACACCATAGAAGCTGCAGGCCCCGAAAAGGAACAGGGACAAGCCGTAAACGAACAAAGGTACATCCTCTGGTTCACGGGCATATTGGCAGCGGCCAGCATTTTCCAGTTTTTTACTCTCTTGTTTACCTACGGGCTGATGCGCAGAACCGCACGCCAGCAGTTGCGAGCCTATATTTCTGTTGAAAATTGCTACGTAGTAGTCGAATCCTCGCCTCGAAGGGCCGTAGTCATTATCAAGAATGGTGGGCAAACGCCAGCCTATGAAGTTGACGCGTCTATTCGTTCGATGATCGAAAAATATCCCCTTGAGGGCACTCTCCCAAACGACAAAATCGGCGAAAGCAGTATCTCTCCGATGGGGCCACACTCCGAGGACAGGCTCACCGTTCAATGTGCCTTGCACACGCCCGAAGAAACCGTCCTTTTTGTGTATGGAAAAGTTTCTTATACTGATGCGTTCAAAAAAATCCGACACACGGAATATAGATACATATATGCTCCGGGGGAGTGTTTATGAGGGATGCATAAAACACAAGGGGAAGTTGATTCGTAGCCTTGAGATTTGCCCCAACGGAAACGATTCCACCTAGCAGTGAAGCTCCGAGCACCAGCGCCCAAATTAGGATACTATCGGGTAATCGGTTCGGTTGTAGATTCCAAGCCCCAACTGCCAGAACTACACCGCGTCACATACACCGTCTGGGATGATGGCCTGAGCGACGGCACCGCAGAACTGATATGTCAGAATGAGATTGGCGGAACAGAGCAGCGAAAAGTCTCCATGCCGTGGAACATGGAGTTCAAGGTTGCGCCCGGAACTTTTCTATACCTATCGGCTCAAAAGCAGCAGGAATCCGGAATCGTGACCGCCGCCATTACCATTGACGGACACATGGTCAAGCGGGCGGAATCGGATTCTCCCTTCGGGATCGCAGCCGTGAGCGGGCATGTGCCGTAGATTTTCTTCGCCTCATATCGCCCCCTTATTTACCGCGGCGCACACGCAATGCTCGCGGCAGACAAAACAGCGATTGTTTGCCAGTGCAGTCTCGCCCTTATTGCCAAGTGGCCCCAGTCAGAGCCACCGCCAGTTCCTCACTCGTATAGTTCTTACGAGGATTATATTTCGGAACAATCTGCGTCAGGTCAAGATATCGCATGCCCATCATGCCGCGCGGCGAAGTTTTCCTGGCATCCGTCCGAACGAAAGAATCGACGAGATAAAAACGGTTGCTTTCGTCTTTGAGGGGGTAATAGGGTGTTGCGTCGACGGCGTCTGTGATTCGTTTTCGGTGGGCATCTGTCAGTGTCCCGGCCTCCTCCGTGAAACTGACCGTCCCATCGGTGTAGGATACCACCGCGATTGCTTCGACTCTCCCGACAAGCACAATAGCCATGTTGTCGTAGGCGCCAATGAATCGGTAGTTGCGCTTGCACGGCCGAGATGACGCCTCATAGTAGAGGCTGAAGCGCTTGTTTTCGGTGAGGGACAAGCGGCACGGGAAGACGACGAGCATCTGATTGCGTTCCTCCAGTAATCTCGCTTCGCCAAGATAGCTCTCATAGTCCTCGACGATGTCGAGCAACTGGTCCTCGAAGGGTGCGCATAGCGCCCTGAGTTCCTCGACAATCTGTGAGAATGTCACCGTGGCGAAATTGATGCCATGCGAGCTTGCCTCGGCGGTAAGCGATTTTCGGTCTCCTTCCGCAATCGGCTCCTTCGTAAGGCCGATCAAGACGTCCCCGTGACTGATACGACTGCTTCCCGCGAAGGACTGCCCAATGTCCTCGATGTGGCGACGGATCTGCTCCGAGTCAAGATCTCCGCCGAGTTTCGTCTCGATGAAGATGCGCATTGGCTCCTGCGTAATGAGCGCGTCCGGGACGCCTCGCCGCCACAAAACTAAGCTGAAGACTCTTCATTAGAAGGCGCTGGGCAACTCGACATCGAGGTATTTGCGATTCCCGTTGCACCAAGCCAAATACAGGCGCGGACCGCTGAACGCGGGAGCGTCGCGCACTTCCAATGACAACTGCTTTGCGCCGAGCGCCTCGCAGAAGGCATCGAAATCGGCTCGCAGATTCGGCTTGTCGCTGAAAGACTGTACGAGCATCACGGCCGAATGAGCATGGAACTCGCGAGCCGTTAGCAGGGCCGAAGCGGTTCGATGGAGAAGCTGGTAGCGGATCAAATCGCCGAAATGCGGGACACCGAGCAGCGAGTGCAGGTAGTCCAGCCGCTTCCCTTGGCCCGCTGATGCTTCCGCGCGCTTGTCTTTCAATGTCGGACCGAAGTCCTCATTGACTTTTGCCTCGACCGCGACGACGCACAAGCCCTTGTCGTTGCGTGCCAGCGCCAGGACATCGGTATGCGACGCAGTTTCACCACCCTCCAGGCTCACCTCCCACTCGGGAAATGCAGCCAGAAGTCTGAGGTCACGCAGCGCTCCGTCACCCGATGAACCAAGAGTGTTCGCAATCTCCTGAGGGAACCCACCCGCCGCGTCTTCCCAAGCCGCGGCGGCGGTCATCGCCGATGCCCCTTTCTTCCAATGGAGCGTCGGTTTGGCTAGTAGTGCCTGCCAGTCGGTACCGGCCTTGGTCGGGATGAAGATTCGTTTCACGGTGTTACCCTCCCCGCGGCAGCTTATCACACGAAGCAGCGTCGCCGGGCTCCGCTCCGTATGGAGCGACCGCAAGCTTCGGGCCAGACGCACGGCGCGCCACTGCACCGCTTTCGTCGCTGGGCTATCGCGCCGGTGGGTACGGTGGTGGTGATTTCAGAATTTGATACCGCGATGAATGTAGCCGCGATCCCGTGAAACGTGACCTTGGTCGCGCCCGTCAGGTCGGTCCCCAGAATATTGACGGCTGCTCCGACGTTGCCGGAGATTGGGTCCGTTTCCACAAACGGGCCGAGAGCAACGGACAAGCTAAAGACCGTGCCATCGCCAACGCCCCCGCCAGACACCGTTGTGCCATAGAACATGCCATTGGTGTCTTGAACCAGCGCTGCTACGGGATCCCCGCCGTCTGTTCCGTCGAAGCTGTGTAACGTCGTCAGCATCCCGGTTGGGGTGATTTCGAAAACCGTGCCCTCGCTGTTGGCCCCGCCAACCGATGTTGTCCCGTAGAAATCTCCATCGGTGCCCTGGATCAGGCCCGCGTAGGGTTGTCTGCCGTCTGCGCAACCGACTATGTGGCAAAAACTATAAAGCGTTGTCAGGATGCCATTAGGAGTGATTTTGAAGACCGTGCCAGCATAGCTCCCGTGGGCTCCGCCATAGCTCGTCGTCCCGTAAAAGTCTCCATTGGTCTGGACTAGCGCGCCGGTGGGTTGATCGCCGTCCGGGCAAAGAACCTGGGAGCAAAAGCTGTAGAGCGTCGTCAATATGCCGCTTGGAGTGATTTTGAAAACCGTGCCATAATTGATGTTGACCCCGCCCCCCTGCGTTGTCCCATAGAAGTCCCCGTCGGTACCCTGGACCAGCGCCGCGTATGGAGCTTCGCCGTCCGCGCAACCGCTCTGCGAACAAAAGTTGTAAAGCGTCGTCAGGGTGCCACTTGGGGTGATTCTGAAGACCGTGCCACAGCCCTCCGAGCAGGCGCGTCTGCCCCCGCCATAGGCCGTTGTTCCGTAGAAGTTCCGCTTTTGGACTGCTGCGGCCCCCAGGGCGCGCGTTTCGCAGAGCAGCTCTCACCGTGTGTTTGGATCTACACGTTCATTGCCCGTTTCCGCTGTGAGGGACTCCGGGTGCCCTAATCGTTTGGCCTATCGTCGCGGGTATAATTGCAAATTGGCCATTTCCAGTGACTAACTCCAAACGATCGGATCAAATTTTCGTGGCGTTCAATGCAGACATGCACCGTTCGTATCTGTCATGTCTCGACGAGGCTGAGCTGGAACTATTGAAGGCAGGAACCGCGAGATGTAACAACTTAGAAGATGAATCGCAACTCTCCGCGTCGATTTTCCTCCTCGTTCGGGCAGGTTCATTGCTTCGGTCGCTCTTGACGATCTTGGTAAATGGACGTCTGGATGCATATGAGATCGTTTTGAGAGGATTCTTCGAGGCATGGACGCTTGCTTTTGAGTTACGAATTAAGGAATCCCAGAGCAAAGTGGCAAAGTGGCACAAGAACCCCAATAAACAAGGCTTGGCGGACAAACCGCACATCCAAAAGTTCTTGGGATTAAACGGCCTACCCAACTTCCCGTTAGCTGACCCCTACGATTCGATGAGTGCGGCAACGCACGCGACAAAATCCGCAGCTAAGAAGTCAGTCTGCATAGCAAGCGCTCTGTACGATCCAGAAGCGCAGGCAAGTCTTGACGAGGCCAAAAATACCTATCTAACTCGGGCATTTCCAGAGAATATGCATCGCTATATCTGGACGGTTGTTGCTGAACATCCCGACCTTGTGTCCATTGGGACCAACGTTTCTGCGATGCCTAAAGCGATGCAGTTTTTGATGTGGATGGATAGAGCTAAATCTCAATTGGACAGCCAAGCGGCCGCGCGAACATTGCCCGGCTCGGGATAGTCCAGCAGCCCGCGGTTCGCATCGCGCCCAGGGTCTTGGAGAACGCTCTGGATAACGCCCGTGTTCATGTGCCGCGAGCACTGCAATTGCTATGTGACCTTTTTCGCGATGAGATTAAGCACACGCCAAACTTCCACGATTCCAACCCATTCACACAGAAATTTTCACAGCTGCGTTCAAGAGTGAGTGAATTACACATCCATCCAGATGATTTTAACTCGGCCTGCAAGAGACTTGAGGGGTTTGGGCTCGCGATTGAAGCGACACGAAATACAAGCCATCAAGCCCCTGGGGAGTACTGCTTTCGACCTACACGGCGGGGAGTTACGCTTTACAATTTGCTGCAGGGACTCACCCCTACAAAGCAGTAAGATTCATGGCGGACACGGTCTTCAGCATTTCCGTGGGCCTGGGACCCTTTGTCGAGACAAACCCCACCTCCGGCAAGCTGGGAAAAGCCGTGAAGATTCTGGGCACCAGTCTGACCGGCTCCACGAGCGTCACGTTTAACGGCAACGCAGCGACATTCACCGTGAAATCGAAATCCGAAACCGCCACCATCGTGCCCACGGGCGCAACCACCGGCATAGTTCAGGTGATCCGCCCGGCGGCACGCTTTCGAGCAACGTGCCCTTCCGGGTGCTGCCCTAGGGTCGGGTGGTCTGCCTGCGCGCCGAAGTTCGCTGGCGCCTCGCCTTCGGAGACGTAGCGAAGCCCCGACACGTCCGGCCCTGTCAGTGGTTACCGAATACTCCCGCTTGTCTTGACTTCTCCGCGCCCATCAGGGTACAGGTGTGTCCCGGAGGTTCTATGGCTCGCCCAACATCCCAGGAGCAAATCCCGTCACCATTCCGCACGGCCCTCTATGCGCGCGTTTCCACCGCCCACAACGGTCAAGACCCGGAGATGCAGCTTCGGGAACTGCGAGAATACTGCCAACGGCGCGATTGGCAAATTACCCGCGAGTACGTTGACGTGGGAATCTCCGGCGCAAAGGAGAAGCGCCCGGAACTCGACAGCCTGCTATCCGACGCACATCACCGACGATTCGACGCAGTGGTGGTTTGGCGCTTTGACCGCTTCGCGCGATCTGTATCCCACCTGTTGCGCGCGCTCGAGACATTCCGCGCATTGGGCATCGAATTCGTCTCGCTCTCTGAGCAGGTGGACACGAGCACGCCGACCGGCAAGATGGTCTTCACGGTCCTGGGTGCGGTTGCCGAGTTGGAACGCAGCTTGATCGCCGAGCGCGTGAAGGCCGGCCTGCGCAATGCCCGGGCGAAGGGAACTCGTCTCGGACGCCCAAAAGCCGCCGTGGATGCAGCGACGATTGCCGACCTGCGGCGCACGGGCGCCTCGTGGGCGAAGATTTGTGCCGAGTTGGGCCTTAGCAAGGGAACGGCCCAGCGCGCGCTTTGGGCGCTGCCCAAAAACCCTGCCTTGCCCACAAACCCCACCGCTTAGCCTCGCGAAATCCTTAGTAATTCGCTTGCCCAAAACTACGTTTCAGGCCGCCTCAAAAACAGGTGATTTTGATCCATTGGCCGCAGTGGCACTGCCGAGAGCGCTTGCCCAAATGCTTCGTCCTTGCTCCAATGGTGGTGGAGAAACCAAGCATGAAGAAAAACAGGGCCGGCAAAGTATTTCCGGGTCGGCTATGCCCTGCGTTTATCCTTGCCACACTGCTTGCGGCTTTCGTTTTCACTGGAACGCTTCATGCCCAGGGCTATGCTCCCGCTTTGTTTTCGGGGATGAAGTGGCGGCTCATCGGGCCTTATCGTGGCGGGCGCGTGACCGCCGTCGCCGGAATTCCCGGCCAGCCTTCCATCTATTACATGGGGACGCCTGGCGGCGGGGTATGGAAGACGACGGACGCTGGCGGCGTGTGGAAGCCGATCTTCGACGACATGCGCGTCGCCTCTATTGGAGCGTTGGCCATAGCGCCCTCCGATCCGGATGTAATTTATGTCGCCACCGGCGAGCAAATGCCGGGGCAAGGCGTTTTCAAATCCACGGATGCCGGCGCCACGTGGACCAATGTGGGCCTTCGTGACGCTCACCACCTCACCTCCATCATCGTGGATCCCAAAAACCCTGACGTCGTCCTCGTTGGGTCAATGGGAGATTTCGCGCCAGGGCCGTGGCGCGGTGTGTTTCGCACCGAGAATGGCGGCAAGACCTGGGGCAAGGTTCTGTTCAAGGATGACCACACTGGAATCGCCGACATGTGCATGGACCCGGGCGATCATCGTGTTCTGTATGCCACCTTCTGGCGTCCCGATCTCGGCCCCTTTGGGGCTGGCAGCAGCACCATTGAGAATCACTCGGATGCAATTTACAAGACCGCCGATGGAGGCCTTACTTGGAAGGCCCTGCCGGGTACCGGTCTTCCCGCCGGCGACCTGGGACGCATCGGTGTCTCTGTTGCTCCAGGCGATCACGGCAGGCGCGTGTTTGCCATTGTGAATCAGGGCGTTTTTCGTTCCGACGATACCGGCGTCACCTGGCGGCGCAGCAGCGCTGATCCGCGCGTGGTGGGCAATGGATATTTCAGCAGGGTATTCTCTGATCCCCGCAATCCAGACGTCGTTTACGTGATGCAGACGGCCGTCTATCGCTCGACGGATGGCGGGCGCACCTTCCAGGCATTTACCGGGGCGCCCAGCGGCGATGATTTCCACGTCCTGTGGATCGATCCCCAGGACCCGGAGCGCATGATTCTGGGCGTGGACCAGGGCGCCACCATCAGCGTGGACGGCGGAAAGACATGGAGCAACTGGCTCAACCAGCCCACCGGCCAGTTCTATCACGTCTCCACCGATGACTCCTTTCCTTACCATGCCTATGCCGAGCAGCAGGATTCCGGCACTGTCGCCGTCCCCAATCGCAGCGACTATGGCGAGATCACCTATCGCGACTGGTTCTCCGTCGGTGGATTTGAATTCGGCTACATCGCTTCGGATCCCGGCGATCCCGATACTATTTTTGCCACCGGCTGGTACAACACCCTCGTGCGCTTTGATCGCAAGACCGGGCACATCCATTACGTATACGTTCCCGAAAACGGCGCCCTTGCTGGCGGTGCATCACCGCTCGAATTCTCCCCCCTCGATCCCCACGTCCTCTACCTTGGAGGCCAGCGTCTTCTGAAGTCGGCCAATCGAGGCGACACCTGGCAGGCCGTCAGTCCCGACCTCACCCAGAAGTCCGCGGGGTCTTCCACCGAGCCAGAAAAAAAACAGGCCCGGCCCGCGGCCATTTCTGCCCTCGCTGTTTCGTTCAAGGACCCGTCCCAGATTTGGGTGGGCACTACAAACGGGATGATCAAACTGACCCGCGATGGCGGCCGCACCTGGGAGGACGTTACCCCTCCGCAGTTGTCTCCCGGCAGCCGGATCCAGGTTATCGAGGCTTCCCATCACGACGCCGGGACCTCCTACGCCGCAGTCGGTTCGCAGGGTGGCTCTCAACCGTTCATCTATCGCACGCATGATTCTGGAAAAACCTGGCGGAAGGTGACCGACGGCCTCCCCGGCGCAAGCCCTGTCAGCGTGGTTCGCGAAGATCCAGTTCGCCCCGGGCTGCTCTATTGCGGCTCCGACTCCGCCGTCTATGTTTCATTCGACGATGGCGATCACTGGCAATCCCTCCAGTTGAACCTGCCCGTTGCTACAATGAGCGATTTGGCCGTCCATGGCAACGACCTGGTGGTCGCCACATTCGGCCGGGCTTTGTGGATACTCGACGACTTGACCCCGCTTCGCCAGATCGATTCTGGCGTCTCCGGCTCCACGGTGCACTTGTTCCGCCCGGCCACTGCTCTCCGGGTTGGCTGGGACGAAAATCAGGAAACGCCGCTCCAGCCGGAAGCACCCGCCGGCCAGAACCCTCCCGATGGCGCCGTGATTGACTATTACCTCCAATCCGCGCCCGCCGGCGAAATCACCCTGACGATTTATGATTCGCGGGGTGACCTGGTGCGAAAATTTTCCAGCGCGGTGCCTCCCGAAGACAAGCTGGTGAAAAATGTCCCGGACTATTGGCTCGCGCCGCTGGAAACTCTTCCGGCCCGTGCGGGGATGAACCGCTTTGTGTGGGACCTGCGCTACCCGGACCCTCAGGTGTTGTCCTACGGTTATTTTGGCGACAAGATTGATTACTTTGAGTACACGCTGCCCGACCATGCCATAGTGGGCGAAACGCCGCGCCGTGAGCCTCAGGGAATCATGGCGGTTCCCGGAAACTACAAAATCGAACTGAGCGTAGGCGGCATGAAGTACGATCAGCCCCTGGCCGTTGAGTTGGACCCGCGCGAGCATGCCTCGTCTGCGGATCTTGGCGACCAGTTTGGTTGGGCGCGCGGGGCATGGGAGACGCTGGCTGTTACTTACCAATGCTACAGCGATGCTGCTGCGTTTCGCGCCGCTTTGGACCAGAGAAGCAAGGTGCTCGCGAATGTGCGGCCAAGCCCCCGCGATTCGGCCGTGATTCAGGCCGCGGGAAAAAAGCTCGCAGCCTTTGAAGACGGCGCCGGTGAAATCAGCGGTTTTGGCCCCATGAACCGCAACGAGTCCCGGCTATTCACCATGGTGGAGGCTGGCGACGAGCGCCCATCGGAAGCCCTGCGCGTTGCGGCGCAGGCTGCCTGCCACGAAGGCGAAAAGCTGCTCGCGCAGTGGCAGGACTTTGTTGCCACCGATGTCCCCGCGCTTAACTCCGTGCTCGTAAGAAACCATCTCGACCCCATTGCCCTGGCTCATCCCCTGGCCCTCCAGTCGCCTTGCGCGATGAATTAGCCTTTTTAGACGCTATTCCCTATGAGCGATGCCTCTGAAGCCACGCCCGCCCTGCCGGTGCCGCACTATGGCATTTTGAAAGGACCAAACGGTCTGCGCGCGGGCTGGCGGCTGCTAATCTTTTTCGCGAATCGATGCGGTTGACAGGATGGTCCGCAATGCGCTGCAACACCTCGCGCAGATACGCCTCCGGGTCGAGGCCATCCAGTTTCGCGGTGCAAATCAGGCTGTAGATGGCGGCCTAACGGGATTGCTGTCGGTTTTCCTGTTAGGTGCAGTGATTGGCCTCTTCTCCGCCTATTTCTTTCCAATTAAGGACTGCTGAGGTTGTCTCCGCATGGATCATTCCTTGGCGATCTCGATGGTAGTGCAGGGCCTTCAGAAACTTGCGACGACCTACTCCATGGAGAAAGTGATGGCAAGGAAATGTTAATACTGTCCATAGCGGCCGCGGACCGAGTCGGACAGTTTCTGTGGGTCGCAGCCCACCACGTCCTTGAAGAGGATTCGACCGTCTCCACATCATCAATCTGGTTGAAAACGGAAACTTTGGCTAGAACCCAACCTGTTCATTGCATCTTCCAGGCCACCTGCCCTGAAACATGTGTTTCTGAGGCGCTTCAAAATCCTGCAAAGTTCCTTGTGTTTTCATAGGTTTACAGCGGCTACGAAACCGAGGTCTTTGGGCAAGGGAGGCCAGTGACGATCCTCGGCCATCTAGGCCAACCTGAAGCACATCGTCTACGAGTGTCCTCACGCGCGATGTGTGGCCAACGTCGCAAGTCTCCTCCCTGCAGTTGGGCGTTCCGGCGGCTGAGTCCCAAGGCCTTCTGGGGGCTCACCAACCTGCGATTGGACAATATCCATGGATTTCGATATGCAGACGAGTCAATTACACCAAGTGCGCCGTTGTCAAGGAACATTGACAAATGGTGCACAGGACGGATCCCGATTCTTGAGTTCTCCAAATGAACTCATAATTTCTCGCTGCGCTCCTTCCAAACGCCTCTTGGGTTGAGCAATCTTGCCGATCCACAAGACCGGCGTATATTGTCCAGGGAAGAAAAATGCCCACGCGAAAGCACATGACGGATTCACAGGAACAATACATACGCGGCGCTTGTGACACTGCACTGCTTGAGCGGTATATCACGCGGAAGTTCACTACCGCTTCTCAAAATGGAGAGATACCGCTTGAGGAATTTCGGTTTCGCGGCATCTCACGTGAACGTGAGCCGGAACTCATAGGGATCATGACTCATCCGCAGGTTTTGGTGCTTGCCGAGCCAGGAGGCGGCAAGTCGGTGATTGCTAGAGCGGCCGTCCATGAAGTCGCGCGAGCAGGTCGCGTTCCTATCTTCGTTGAGCTCAAGGAATACCGTGGGGACCTGCCGCATCTATTGCGATCCTCCGCGCCAGCCGATGTACTGAAGGATGGCCTGCTCCAGAGAACTTACATCCTAGATGGTATCGACGAGGTACCGACAGAACTCCTACCTCGCTTCGCAAAAGATTTGGAAGTGTTGGTCGAATTCGAGACGACTGCGAAGGTGATGGCGACCGCTCGGCAGGCTTTCTACGTTGCCCACCGTGACTTTTTTCCGAGGGTCCGCGCCGTCTTTCATATCCTGGACTTCAATGACCAGGATATACGGCGCTATGTAGATCTGTCGGGCGTGGACGTAGAACGGTTCATTGGAGCCGCCGACAAAGTGGATCTGCAGGAGGAATTGGGGAACCCATTCATCCTTTGGACACTCGTTGAACACTACAAGAGCACCGGGAATCTCAGCAATCTTCGTTCCGAGATGATGCACTTCATGATTGACCGGCTTATTCAAAGTCGGCCGCGCATGAATGCTCATCGCCAGCGGCGCGCGCTGTGCATGCTCGCGGTCGCACTCGAGGTTTATTCGCGGAATGAGATAACAGAAGAAGAAGCGTTGCAGGTTATGCGGGCCTCAATGCGGATCTCCGAGACGAATGCCCGTGAGCTTTTGGATGAGCTTTACAAATCGATCCTGAAACGTACGGGAAACGGGCTTGCGTTTCAAATGCGCTCCTTCGGTGAATACCTCGCGGCGGAGGTACTAGAGGGGGAGAGCGTCGATCGGGTGCGGGAGCTAGCCTTTGTCGATCGTAGCACGCCGAACGAAAGCTGGTCGAACGCCATTAGCTATTTGGCAGAATTGAACCCAGCGGTCCGAGAGTGGTTTGTCCGCCAGTTCCCATCTTGGATGATTCAATCGTCGCCACGCGCGTTCTCCGAGGAAGAACGGTCGGCGGTAGCCTCGGGCATTTTGGAAACTTTCCGAAGACAGCACCAGTATCTGCGAATCGACTCTCGAATCAAGATAGGTTACCTGGCCCGGTTTATCACCTCAGCGGTCGAAGTCGGACTCCGACAAGACTTAACTTCAAACGACGACGTATTGTGCGGCAATGCGTTATGCGTGCTCGGGGTTCTGAAGCGACCCGAAACTGTGCCCCTCGCGCTAGAGATTCTCAAAGATCACGCGCGAGGGTCAGCGATTAGACAGTGCGCAGTCATTGCCGTTGTCAATGCCGGTACGGCTGCAATTATCCCTGAACTTTTCGCTGCCTTGACCGATGAGGATCCCCTTCACATTAATATAGTTGACGCGATCGGCGCGCTTGCCGATGCCACGCAATTGCCTGAGGTGCTGCCGTTGATTTTGAGCACGCATGCGGGACTAAGTTCTACGTACTATCATTTCCGAGAACTGCGCTCCAGGGAGGCCCTCGCTGCAGTGCTGGGCTATTTTGCACGTCACCCGGAGGAGTTGAACAATATTCGTGCCGGAGGCTATGTCGATCCGATCTTGGCCCAGCTGCCGGATCTTTTCAATGACGAAGTAATTGAGTTGTGTGTAGGGATTTTTCAAGCATTGACACAGAATCAGATCTATCCAGACCGCAATGGGCCAATGCAGGAGTTTCTGCAAAAGTTGCAGCAAGCTGACTCGTGTGGGGAGATCGCCCGACGGTTCTTTGAGCGCGAACGTCGGCAGCCAAGAACGAGTCGGCGGACATATTATACGACCCAGATTCTCGCTTCAGTTACCACGATGGGGACTGCTCGTTGGCTCATTCAATCATCGGCAACGGAGATCATTAAGGACCTTGCCCCATTCGTTGGAGGCGATGTTCGGGAGGCACTTCGGCCCTATTCCTGTGGCGTGATTGATGCGCAGGACGAGGCAGCCCGGCAGTACGCAGCAGAGCAGCAAGCCGCTGAGCTGCAGCACCGAACGCGCATTGAATTACTCCAGCAGAGTCTCATGCAGCGAACGACATTGGCCGACACCCTCGGTGACCTGCAGGAACTCAAAGACGAGCATTGGCCGGAGTTGTCGCGAGACTTCAAAACTTGGTTGGCGGCGGAGATCGGCACCCTAATGGTGAGTCTCAATCTCGAACAGAGCATTCGTTGGGAAGGCAACACCTTGTGGCAACCGGGCGTACTGCTGCTGCTGCTGAAGATCGTCGCGCGTTACGAACTGCGCCTACTGCCAGCCGAAATCATGATTTTCCCGGCTCTTGGTATGGACCAACAAACTGCTTCGCGGTATTACCAGCTTTTTGGGTTCACCGAGTCGGCGGAGCGGACGCTTGAGCGATTGCTCGCCGACCCTCCCTCGCCGCGCGCCTTGGAGAGTCTCGTTGGGTTTGTGCGAGCCTCCGGCTTTCATGCCGACGCGGCACTCATGACTCTGAGAAGAATAGGTGCAAACACGGCAGAAAACACCACAACCAGATCCGACGCCTTGCACATCTTGGCCGCGCAAAATGAACCAAACGAATTCTTTGCCGCACTCATAAATGATATCAGCCCTGTCATTTCGGGCCAGGCATTCGTGACGCTTATCGGCCGCCAGGACCGCCCAACGATCGAGCGTGAACTTTCGCGTCTTCTTAACGACGATCAACGGCTTCGCGCTGGAGAGGCTAATTTCCCAGACGACTCGCCACTAACCTGGATCGGTCAGATCCGATCTAGTTTCGCATGGGAGAAGCTCGTGTCGTTGCGCGAACGCGCACTACGCCTTGAGCTAGATCGCGTGTGTAGCCTGATCACGGGGTGCCTCGCCCAGATAGACCGCTCCGCGACCGCTACGCTTATTCGGAGCCAACTCAACGCCGCGCTGCCGGCTTGGCGGCATCATTTGCAGGCGCAAGCGATTGAGCAGGAGCGAACCTCGAGGATCGAACATGCACAACGGAGCCCGTTCGATGTGGTGCTCCGCAAGATCCGCGGTTCCACGTCCGCTGACAAGCTCGTTCTGGTGTGCGAAGGCCCCAGCGACGTGCCGGTCTTCCAGGCGCTGCTTGCGCAGGTCGCCGACGTTCCCGAGGTACAGTTCGCTTTTGTCGGCGGATGGCCGGCCCTTGTCAATAAAGACCCCAACGAGTTCTTCCGCGGAGCAAAAGACGCCATCGTGGTGATGGACGGCGATAACGGACGAGAGTTCCAACGGGGAAAACGTCCGCTTTCGAAAATGGCTAGGCAGCAGGAGAAGCGGCTCAGAGAAGCCGGGGTGGAACTTAGGGTTCTCCAACGTCACGGCATCGAGAATTACTTTTCTTGCGCGGCCCTCGAATCGGTGCTCAAGCGAGACCTCTCTTCGTACTTCCCAATTCCGCTGCATGAATCTGTTGTGGACCACCTGAGTATAGGTGCGACCAGCTATTGGTACCACATCCGCAGATTTGTCGCGCGGACGTTCAGACTAAAGCCACCTAAGCCGACGCAGCCTTTTTATTTCAAAGACCGAAATGGCGAGGTTGTGAAACACATGAGTCTTGAAACGGATTTGGCCGGCACTGATCTCCACGCGATCATTCACGAAATTGGGGCGAAGGCGCGGGACACGGTCCGAGAATGAGGTCAGGACAGGACCTATTCGCTTTGTGCCCAATCCAAAATTGTCCCTCTACAGATGGCCGCGCGCCTGAGGTATTTTGCCTAGAGTCCATTGCGTACCTTCTCTGCCCGAACACACGCCGAACAAATGGTCGCCCACTGGGCAATTGACCCGCTGCCCAAAGACCCTTAGCGTGCTATCACTGTAACTGTTTGATTCCATTAGTCGATTTTCAGTCGTTTTAGCCTGGTCGAAAACTACTGTTTCTGGGCAGGCTGACGGTGGATGACTTTTGGCAGAAGTGATCGCCAAAGCCCGCAAACGAGTTGCCGGGGCGAATTCAGAGTCTCCGCGCCCGGCCAGGACATCGGAATCTAAGGCTTCACTGTGAAGGCCACATTGCTCAAAAATGTGCTAATAGGCGTTACCACCTGTATTGTGCCGGTGGTGGCACCGACGGGTACAGTTGTCGTGATTTCACTTTGTGATTTCACAGTGAACGCAGCCGAAGTGCCGTTAAATGTAACACTGGTCGCGCCGTTCAGATTGGTCCCAAGAATGTTGACGACCGCTCCCACCTTGCCGGAGGCCGGCTGTGTTTCCACAAACGGGACCAGACCAACAGAAAGGTTGAAAACCGTGCCACAACCAGCGCCGGTGTCGCAAGAGCTGTTGGCCCCGCCACCGCTCGTTGTCCCGTAAAACTTCCCATTGGTGTCTTGGACCAAGGCTGCCTGGGGAGCGTAACCGTCCGTGCAACTGCTACCGCCCTGAGAGCAAAAATTGTAAAGCGTCGTGAGCGTTCCATTTGAGGTGATACCGAAGATCGTGCCACAGCCATCCGCCCCACAGTTGTTGTTGGCCCCGCCATCGCTCGTTGTCCCGTAGAAGTTCCCATCAGTGCCTTGGACCAGCGACGCTGCGGGGACTTGGCCGTCTGTGCGGTCGAAGCTGTGCAGCACAGTCAGCGTGTATGGGGGAATCGGGCTGATTTTGAAGACCGTGCCATAGTCGTCGGTCCCGCCACCGTCTGTTGTTCCGTAGAAATTTCCATCGGTGGCTTGGACCAGTCCCCCGAAGGGGTCAGAGCCGTCCCTTTTGTCGAAGCTGTGCAACGTCGTCAGCGTCCCGCTGGGGGTGATCTTAAAGACCGTGCCACAGCCACGACAAGCGGTGCCAGCCCCGCCGAACGCGGTTGTCCCGTAGAAATCCCCATCGGTGGCCTGGACCAGCGCCCCGTCGGGGTAGGAGCCGTCCGTGCAACGAAAATGGCGACAAAACTTATAAAGCGTCGTCAGAGTGCCACTTGGAGTGATCTTGAAGACCGTGCCATTGATGTGGGTCCCCCCGTTAATTACTGTAATTATTGTTGTCCCGTAAAAGTCCCCATCAGTACCCTGGACCAGGCCCGCAACGGGTGCGGAGCCGTCGGGGCAATTGCTTTGCGAGCAAAAGCTGTAAATCGTCGTCAGAGTTCCGCTTGGGGTCATTTTGAAGACCGTGCCACAGCCGATGTATCCCCCACAGTTTTTGTTGGCCCCGCCACTGTCCGTTGTCCCGTAAAAGTTCCCGTCGGTGCCCTGGACCAGTCCCGCGAAGGGGAATGAGCCGTCCGTGCAATTCGTTTGCGAGCAAAAATTGTAAAGTGTGGTCAGCGTACCAAGTCGGGTCATTTTGAAGACCGTGCCACAACCCTCCACAGACCCGCAGGCGTCGCTATTGGCCCCGCCACTTCTCGTTGTCCCGTAGAGGTCCCCATCGGTGGCCTGGACCAGTGCCGCGGTGGGGAGGGCGCCGTCCGCGTTGTCGAAGCTGAGCAGCGTGGTGAATGTCTGCGCAGGCAGGGCAATCGCCGTCACTGCCCACAATAGGAAAATACCGCACACCCTCATACCCCAGTGGAATTTGACCATGTTATCTACTCTCCTCGCCGTCTTCGCGGCTTTCAGGTTAGATTGCGGATGCGACCGCAGGCAACTGCAAGGGAACGGATCCCCGACTTGCAGATCATACTCTCCTCCCGTCCCTCGGGCCCGCAAAAATCGGAATCTGGGTCAATTAGTAATGTCACACCTTGCCCAGAATCACATGATTGTGAGGTGCCCACAACGTACTTTTGGGCAAGCGAAAACCCTAGGTTTCCAGCAGGCTCAAAAAGGGGGTTTTTGGGCAGGCAGAGGTTTTTGGGCAACCGGGTCAGGGCAGGGCCGATCCTTGGCCATCCTTGCAGCAAACAATCGCCCGTGGGCCGCCCCGGGCGCGCCCAAAGCGCATCCTTGTGGCGGCTTCAAGTCCGTTCGGGCAATGCTTTAACAGGCTCAGACTGGGCCGAATCTTCCTGATGATCCCCTCTGGCGAGGAAATCCATGAGCTTTCTATGAATTTCCGAGCGCGCCTCCGATAAAGCACTAACGTGATTCGCCCACTATCCGTTGATTCGGCATTGGTGTATCGAGGAGTGCTTGGATGCGTTGGCCTTTTCGCGTCACTCCAGAATCGTTCCTGGCGATCAGGCCGTTTCTCGTTATCTGTGGGTGCTTCCACCCCTGTATGGACCTTTGGGACCGGCAGCTAACTGAGCGGCTTTATCTTCCAACCGGAAGATCGAGGTAGCTGTCGCTATACCAATGAACTTCCAAAGGAGCCTTGGCGTTCTGGATAGTCTCCGTGCTGACGTCCTCGCCTGTGCCGTAATTGATCTGGCGGCCCGGCTCTTTGATCACTCTCAGCACCGCGACGATTCGGCTTCCTTCCTGCAGATGCCGACTCATTAAACGAACGCTCTGGAAATCTAAATGCTGTCGCTTGCCGACAGTTAGCAAGCGTCGGCGGGTGCGGTCTCCAACATAGCTTGCACGCGACCAGTAAGGCGCAAGCTGGATGTAGTCACCGTGCGGCGTCAGCTCATACAGGTCGATCTCAAAGTCAAAATCCTTCTTATTCGTAACAAAGTCGAGTCTTCCGGAAAATAGGCCGCTCAGCTCGGTGGCTTTCGTTAGAGGATCGCTGAAGAACTCGATACCGTTCCAGGTGTCCACTTCCGTGTCGAGGACGCCGCCGCCGGGAACCTTGCGATCCGCATCGCTTCGGTCTGCCAGGTCGACGCGCAGATCGATCGATGCGTCATGCGCATCCTTCTGCTCGCTGAGTTCGTAAGCATGATCCGACTTCATGGTACTCAGGTAAAACCGTCGCGTTCCGCCAGCCATCGTCGCCAGCGAAGACGCGTGCTTCCATACGTTCGCGCCTGTGACTTCATAGTTCACTCTGTCCTTGAGCAGATCGGGGCGCGGGGCGTTCTTGAATACGTAATCGAACCACTGGTAGCGAAGATCGGTCAGATTAAGCACCGCGACCGGGTCCAATTTCAATCCCGACAGAGACGTGACGCTGTTGCCCAACAGGCCGAATGGGCCATACTGTGCCTCAATGTGGCCATACGGTCCAATCAAGAGGTAATGCTCTGCCGCTGGATTGTACTTCTCATGCTGGCTGAAGTAGTAAACACCCGCTCCGGGCCCTCCGGCGTAATAGCCAATCGTGATCAGGACCGGGATATTGCTCCGTGCGAACTCCCTTTGGTAGGGGATCATGCTCTGCCAGTAGGTGTCGTAGCTCGGATGCTCGATCCACCGGTCGAAGATCGGGTTCGGCGTACCATCGATTTTGTCCAGGTCACGATACGCCCGCCCGCTCACATACCAATCGTGATCGAGCTTTTCCCAGCGCTTGCGGTCGTTGTAGGTCGCGTCGTCAGCGCTCTTTCCGTTCGCCGTATAGAACGTCCACGGATAAAGGAAATTCCAGAAGACGTTTCCCTCCATCGGCACATCGATGCCCGGCGCAGCGGGTGCTCCGGTCATCATGGCCTTAAGACCTCTGGGCATATACTTGGCCGTGGCCCATTGAGTAAACCCGTTGTAGCTGCCCTCGTACATGCCGACCCGGCCATCGCTCCATGGCTGCGCCGTAATCCAATCGATTATTGAGGCTGCATCGGTACCATCGTGTTCATAGGGGACCGGCTTGTCGGGGCTGCACGCTTTGCCGCGCGTAAATCCCACGACACCCACATACCCATGCGCCGCAGTTAGCCGCGCATCGTTCAGGTTGTCGGCGAAGTCGTAATAGATCGTGAACAGCAGAAGGCCGGGTAGGCGTCCGGTGGAAGCTCGCGGGCGCGCCACCAGAGCACATACTATGGCTCCGTCCCCGGTCTTCACCTGAATGTCTCTCTCGATGGTGTAGCGCCGGCTATCATCCTCAGCGATCAAAGCTGATCGCAGAGAGGCAGAAGCGCGGTAGGCCTGTACGGCTTCGTAATCGTTCACCAGCACCACCGCAGCGTCAAGCGCGATGCTGGACTTGCCCTTCTGCGTATCAAGGTCTCTCTGAAGTGCTGGATCCGCCCAGCTCTCATCCGCGACGTTGAAGAGAGGCATCGCCGCCGCCGAGGTGCGATCGTCGAGCTGTCCAAACACCGCGCGAAAGGCCTGCTTATAGGCTTCGTCGAAGGGCAATTTCTGTGCGGACTCGGCAGCCTTCGCCCGAACATAAGTCTCAAACTGGAGATCGCGCCAGGCAGCGTTGCTGACGTGGGCGGAGCGGCGGAAGTCACGCAGCGCCACAAAGCTCTGAACAGCCTCAGGATACTGGCCCGCTACCGCTTGCAACGCAGACAGGTTGCTGAGATATTTCTCTCGATCGTCGTCTTTGTAAACCGCGAGAGCTTGACCCGCAAATCTCACTATCGCCTTGGACAGCGTCGCAGGATCCTGCGACGTAGGTTCCGCGAAGGCAAACCGCTGTGCACCAGCGCGGGAAATCAGAACAAGAACCAAAAGCACGGGAAATAGCAGTTTGTACATTCTAACTTCCTCGTCAGTACAGGAATCAGCACCATCTCACTCGTGGCGAACAGGTAGAGCGCGTCCCCGAACAGAGTATAAAACTCGCCGCACTGTTTCAAGGTAAAGGAATGGAGTGGCCGTTCATAATGGGCGGTTGGTCGGCCACTCGGAAATTGGCCGGCTGCCCAAAAACCTGCCTTCCGCCATCCCTGTAACTGTTTGATTCCACTAGCCGATTTTCGGCAAATTCTACTGCTCTAAAACAGTAGTTTTTGGGCAAGCGCGGCCAGTAATTCTTGGCCATCTAGCCCAACCTTGCAGCAGATAATCGCCCGTGGGCCGCCCCGGGCGCGCCCAAAGCACATCCTTGTGGCGGCTTCAAGTCCGTTTGGGCAAAGCTTTAACAGGCTCAGACTGAGCCGAATTTTCCTGATGATCCCCTCTGGCGAGGAAATCCATGAGCTTTTTATGAATTTCCGAGCGGGTCTCTATCATCCTTTCTTCGCTATACGGCTCCGCGTAGCCGGCGAATCGAAGTTCCTGCGGGGCCTTTCCTTCCAGGCGATCGTAAATTTCCTTGTACACGACTCACGGCTACGACGTTTCTCGTGACAACGTCTATTCAGCCGATACGGTTTTCACGGCCAGCAGCTTTCCCACCCTGACTACCACATCCAACACCAGCTTGAACGGAGCGGTATATGCCCAACCGCTCTATATACACGGCCTCGCTGTCGGGAGCGGATCCGAGAATGTGTTATATGTCGCTACCGAGGAAAACTACGTCTACGCCCTGGACGCTACCACGCTCGCAACGAGCAGCGCGTGGTCAACGAATCCGGTAAACTTGAACGGAACGGGCGAATCCGCCGTCGAGGACAGCGATCTACCGGGAATGTGCCCGAACATAAATCCGGAGGTGGGCATCACTGGTACGCCGGTTATCGATTTGACAGGCACCGCGCCAGCTAATGTCATGTACCTAGTCACGAAGGAAGAGTATGATGTCAGCGGCGTGGAAAATTACACCCAGCGCATTGTCGGCTTGAGCATCCAGGACGGTTCAATCGTAGTGCCTGCTATGGACATTCCCTCCGCCATGAGCGGCACCCTAGGTGTCACCTTCGATGCCCTGGCCCAAAATCAGCGGGCCGCCCTGGCGCTGGATCACGACCCGGACGGCGATACGATCATCTATGTAGCTTGGGGATCGCACTGCGACATGGGAACCTACTCGGGAAAGGTCGCCGCCTTTGAGGTGAACGAATCCGGTGGATCGTATTCGTTCCAGCTTTTGCAACTCTTCGACGACGAGCCGACCAGCGTCACTAACCACAGCGACGGAGGAATTTGGATGGCTGGCGGGGCCCCCGCCATTGATCCCTCTTCCCACGATTTGTTCCTGCCCACGGGCAACGGCTACTTTCAGTACAATTCGTCATCACCCAGCGCGTTTGGCCAAAGCATTCTTCGTCTGAGCCTGGGACCGGAAACTTCCTTCACCGTAAACGGTTTCTACACGCCCAAGCAGTGGGCCATCTTGAACGGTGGTAGCGCATCGGGCTATCCCTGCACCGGGACATCCTTGGCGTTACCGGCTCCGTCCTCCTTCTCCACCTTGTGCGCACCGTCGGATTTCGACCTCGGCTCGGGAGGCGCGACCATCGCAACGCCGCAGGGCAGTGTCAGCATTTCGTCTGGCGACAGCTTCGTGGTGCTCGCGGCTGGCAAGGAGGGCGTGATTTACGATCTCGCGCCCTCACAGATGAATTTTAGCGCTGGCGCGGACACCAGCGATCCCTGCACCACCTATGTGCACGGCACCAACCACAGCCCAACGCTTCAATGCCTGAGCGCCGACCAATTGCCGAGCGACAGCCTCTATCCCAACTCGGACGATGTGGGCACCCGTAACGAAGTAGCCTTCTGGAGCGGAAATTCTTCTAACGTTGAGAACGTCTTGTACGTAGCCGGGAGCCGGGACGCGGAAATACGGGCCTACCAGATGACAAAGGACGGAAGCGGAAATGTGACTGGCCTGTTCAATACTTCCACGCTGTTCGGCAGCCAAATCGTTCCAGCGTATGTTCAGGACCTCCACGGCAACCTGCGTTATCCCGGGGCCTCCCCGGTGATATCTTGGAATTCCGCCAGCGGCGCTTCTACTGACGCAACGCTCTGGATTCTTTCCACAAACCTTGGCCTCATGAATCAGGCGGTGGCGTTGTACGCCTACCCGGCCGTGCCACCATCCGGAACCACCTTCGGAACCCCCATTTTCAGCGATACAACGAGCGGGCCGTTTCCCACCACGTTTTCGGTCCCGACCGTAGCCGACGGCCACGTTTTCGTTGGCGGAAAGTACGGCAGTTCTTGCTCGATTCCCTGTACCGGTGAAGTCGTGTCCTGGCATCCGTAGTTCGCGGGAAAGGAGATAACCAAATGGAACGGGTAATACCGGAATTTGAAGAGATTAGTTTGAATTGCGAAAATCAGTTCCTACGGCAGCGCGGAACTGTAGTTTCGGACTAGGGCTGCGGGCTTCCACCTGACGCGAAAGCTAAAGAAAAGGGAGACATTCTGATGCGATTACCATTTGCGAGGATCGCCCTCATACTTATGTGGGCCCTGACAGCCGGGGCCTCGGGGCAACATTTCCGCTTCTCGAAGGCTGGTGACTACCCGGGAGCAACATATACGGTTCCCCTTGCGGTCGGCGGGAAAAATATCGTCGGATACTACGAGGCGCCGCAGTTGTTGAGTGGGTACATTCAACAGGGCGCCACATTCCAGGTCATCAGCCCCCCAGGCAGTCCCGCGTCCTACGTAGGCGGAATCAATCGCCATGGCATAATGGTCGGCGGGTTCTGCGACTACGGTTGCAATCCTATCACGGGCACGCACGGTTTTACCTATGACCACGGCAGCTATACCACGATTGACTTCCCAAATCTCCCGATGGGAAGCTCAACAACAGCGTATGGCATCAATAACCTGGGTCAGATCGTCGGGGGTTACTGTTTGAAGGCGCCCAACTGTCCTCCGGGAATTGCCCTGCCCCCTACTCACGGCTTTCTGGACGATAATGGGGTCTTCACCACTCTGGATTATCCCGGTGCGGTGGCAACGGGCGCTTCCGCAATCAACGATGCCGGTGCCATTGTGGGCACCTACGACATCAATTTGACCGGGCCGCACTCCTTCCTTTACCAGAATGGTGTCTATACCAACATTGACTTTCCCAATGCCAATTTTACGGTCGCCACGGCCATCACCAACCAGGGGGTCGTCGGGGGCTACTATACGACGATTAGCGGCATCGAGTACGGTTTCGAATACCAGAGCGGAACATTCACCACCATTCAGGCCAACGGCGCGAGCGAAACCAGCTTGAACGGCCTTAGCGACGCCGGCGTTATTGTGGGGTTCTGGAGCAATGGCGTCACCGAGGGAAACTTCAAGGGCATCCCTATCCCGGGCACCAGCGAGTAACCGACTCATCTGAACCCCGGGGACAATACCCAAAATCGCCCATCCTGGTCCCTTGCGCGTCCGCCGGTTTCCACCTAGCCCCAATTCCCCTTAAGTGGTTGAGCCACTCTTTTGGCCCACTCCTAAGAATGGGCCATAGAGAGTGTGGCTATTCTGGTAGCCAGCCAATTGGGCTAAACGTGGTCGTGCGCCTGCCGGGGAGCCTTCAGCCGGGATGGAGTTGGAACATAATCCAATTTAAGATGTTGTTATGGCAATGGGCACTCGCAAGCACCGGCAGGGACAGGAGCAGCTGTGGATCACCCCTACCGAGCTGGCCACGGCACCTGGGCATCCTTTCTATAAACGGCTGAGCCAGCTTCTGGACGGCGAGAAGTTCGACGAGTTCTGCGAGGGGGAGTGCGCGCAGTTCTACGCGGAGAACCATGGACGTCCATCGTTGACACCGGGCACTTACTTCCGGCTGTTGCTGGTGGGCTACTTCGAGGGGATCGATTCAGAACGAGGCATGGTCTGGGGGGTGGCCGATTCGCTGGGATTGCGGGAGTTTCTGGGGTTCGGACTGGATGAGCGGACGCCGGATCATTCGACGATCTCGCGCACCAGACGGCTGATCGATGTGGATACCCACCGGAAGGTATTCTTGTGGGCCTTGGGATTGCTGGCCGACCGGGAACTGGTGAAGGGCCAGACGGTGGCCATCGATGCGACGAGGTTGGAAGCGAACGCCGCGATGCGCTCGATCGTGCGGCGGGACAACGGGGCCAGCTACGAAGAGTTTCTGAAAGGCCTGGCCCAGGAAGCGGGAATCCAGACGCCCACGCGGGAAGATCTGGCGCGGCTGGACCGCCAGCGGAAGAAGAAGGCGGCCAACAAAGACTGGGTTAATCCGCATGACGGGGACGCGCGCATTACGAAAATGAAGGATGGCCGGACACATCTGGCGCACCAGGCCGAACACGCCGTGGATCTGGATTAAAGGCTGAAATCGCCTTCTTGCAATCAAGTCGCTCCTTGACGTATGCGATCAGCTCCCAACGCAGGCTACCTGTGGATTTTTAGAAGTAAGCGATTTTCCTTATCGTCAAAAGAAATTTCAACCTCGCTTAAGGGAAACGAAGTCCGGTTTCCGATGGCTGCGCCGTTGGAGATCGTGACGAAAAATTGGTCGCAATAGTAAATGGAGAGATTTCCAGTCCAATTGCTCTCCTGAAAGCCATTGGGGAATTTCTGTCTGTTCATGGCGCTGATAGGTTTTCCTTTGTATTCAAGGATTCGCGTCACTTTGCTATTCCGCCTAGCAATGAGTTCATTAAATTGTTCGTCTGATGCCTCGAACGTCTCAGAGCCACTTCGCACGTAAGATGGACCAGCAAAGTGCGGACGATTCTCGCTACCGAAAACGATTACAGCCAAGGCCTGCCGCCCGGTGTCTTCGACGATTTTCTGAAAGCAAGCAATGGGTGGGTATGCTCTGCGTAATTCCTTATTGACCGTTTTCTGGAGGCTGTCAAGGTTTACTTGGGGGGTTTCGATTTCCCCAGAATCTCGTACGCCGATATAGAGGATTGCGGGTAGATCGAGGGGTGCGGAGTTTGCGAATCCAATGATTGTCTTCAGAATATCCTTCGCATCACCAGATGTCTTGCGCTCTACAAAATGATCTTCATAATTCTTCATTCGAGCCAAGAGATCGGCGTCCGACATTGTAACAGCCATCGCTGCCCTCATTTACGAGGATCGGTATCTGAATCCGCGTAGATTAATTATACCAATCGTCCCGGTGTTTCCACGTGCTCCATTCGTTCGCGTGTCCTTGCGCGATCCTGTTCAACACCCAAATGGTGCGCAGGGAGACCGTGAGCGCCATCTTCAGCGTGTCGTCGAACACCGGATCGCCCGTCGTGTTCGTGAAATCCGCGAGGACAATTGTGTCCGTCTCGCTCAGAGCGTGCGCCTTGCGCCCCTTTAGCCACCAGAAGCCGCCCGCCGCCAGGGCGAGGGCTAGCACTGCTGCTCCCGTGACTGCAACCCATCGAGACCGAGCGGATTTCGGGGCGGGCTTCGCTCGGGTGTCTGAGGTTGTGATGGCTTCACGGCCTGATTCGGAATCGCGCTTGAGTCGCTGCAAGTCGGTGCGAATGTCCGCGGCGCTCTGATAGCGCAGCTTGCGGTCCTTTTCGAGCGCCTTGTTGACGATGCATTCGAGTTCCGCCGGAGCTTCCGGATTCAGCCGCACCGGTGCGACGGGCACGCGATTCAGAATCGCGTCCGTAATCAGGCCTGACGTATCGCCTCGAAAGGGCCGAAGTCCAGTGACCATTTCGTATAGCACCACGCCAAAGGAAAACAAATCGGTGCGCGCATCCAATTCTTCGCCGCGCACTTGTTCCGGCGACATATACGCCACCGTGCCAATCACCGCGCCAGGCCCGGTCAGCAGAGCTTGCTCGCTGGCTGGGGGCATTACCGAGAGGCTCGCGCCTGCGCCGCCGCCCGCCGCGGACAGCTTGGCGAGCCCGAAATCCAGAATCTTGGCTTGACCGCGCGCGGTTATGAAAATGTTTGGCGGCTTGATGTCGCGATGGATGATGCCCCCGGCATGAGCCGCGTCCAGGCCATCGGCGATTTGGATCCCCAGATCGAGAACTTCGTTCAGTGGTAGCGGTTTTCCTTCGATGCGGTGCTTGAGGGTATCGCCCTTCATCAATTCCATGGCGATGAAAGGCTGGCCGCCCTCCTCCCCGATGTCGTAAATCGTGCAGATGTTCGGATGGTTCAGCGCCGAGGCAGCCTGGGCTTCGCGCTGGAATCGCTCAAGCGCCTGGTGGTCAGGCACCGTTCCTTCGGGAAGGAATTTCAGCGCGACGAAGCGATGCAGGCGCGTGTCTTCGGCTTTGTAAACAATGCCCATTCCGCCGCCGCCGAGCTTCTCCACGATGCGGTAGTGGGAGATGGTTTGGCCAATCATTGGGAGAAACTTAATCCCTCGGTGCGTATCTTAGGTTGCTGCTAGCGGGCACGTCAATGGAGCATGCTCCGGCTTGCCCAGAAAGAAATGATTCTGAGGCGCTCACAATGTACTTTTGGGCAGGCTAAAACACTACGATTTCAGCAGGCTCAGAAATGGGGTTTTTGGGCAGCTGGGGGTTTTTGGGCAAGCACGGTCGGGCCACTGCAGACCCTTGGCCATATAGGCCAACCTGGCATCAAACGATCGCCCGTGGGCGGCCCCTGCGCGACGGGTGGCCAACGTTGTGGGCGTCAGAATCCCTCCGGACGTCCCTGCGGGTAGGCCCGATGGCAATCCGTGATGGCCACTTTTTCCTGATTCGCACGGGTGGGGACGGCGGCAAAGCGGCTGTGCGTTTCATGGCATGTTTCCTCGTTTCTTCCCCTACGCGTGCCAACAGGCGATTTTGTCCGATTATTTTGGACTCATAAGCTGCTATCCCGCCGGGATGCTGGCGCGCCAGTCGCTGTCAGGTGGAAGCTGGTCCGGTCTCGCCCACGTCCCCTGCCAGTCGTAGAGGGTTGCCTGGATCT
>Ga0182024_10000383_pt1 | contig 113367 bp, 103 predicted proteins | sample P32metaG_FD_120480 | JGI IMG/M metagenome (GOLD analysis project Ga0182024, IMG submission 120480) | Permafrost microbial communities from Stordalen Mire, Sweden - P3-2 metaG (Illumina Assembly) | ecosystem: Environmental > Terrestrial > Soil > Wetlands > Permafrost | place: Sweden: Stordalen... | reverse complement strand
CGACGGCCTGTTCGAAGAAACGATCCAGTTCCAGGCGCTTCCACAGATCCAGCCCCAGGAAACAGGAGCCGAACTGCCGCGTTCTTTCCAGACGTACTTTGTTCAACAGCACCCGCGCTACCTTAGAGGTATGACTCTCAAGAACGCGGCATTTCTGGCGCTGATCGGAACGCTCCTGTTAGCAATTCTGCTGGTGATGGGGCTCATCAACGACGTGCTGGGCGTTGCACGAGGCCTGATTCCACCCGTAAGACTGTTGACTTCCCTGATCGAGACCTTCACCGGCGTGACCGTTGCAGTGTTCTTTTACGTCTTCCATCGAAGCCAGTCTTGAGCGGCCCTTAAGGCTGAATCGGCAGCACCACCGCAGCCGGCGGATTCGACTCGATCGTTGCCGGCGAGTTGGGCGTGTGTCGCGAAGGTCACCGGCGGCCCCGGCGTGTAGCTCAGGACCGGCAACGCCGGCTGGGCCCACAACGGCAGAGCCCCCAATAAAATCCAAGTAAACCGAAGCATCCTACAAAGTTGTTATACCGCATCTTTGATGTCCGCTCGCTCCAGAATCTTCTTCGGAGCGCCCTTTTTTGCCACTCCGATCATGGCGCGGCCGATTTCCTCCGTGGTCAAAATGTAACTCGGAAAAATACGGCGGAGTAGCGGAAGGACTGGCTTGGCCAGACCGTAGGCGATCCGGTACGCAGCCGTCTTGGACCGCTCTCCATGCAGCGGTTGAATTGCCGCCGGACGAAACATGTAGGCGTCTTTGAAGGGAAGGCGCAAGAGCGCATTTTCGGTCCTGCCTTTCACCCGTGCCCACATAATCCGCCCTTTCTCCGAGCTATCCGTCCCCGCGCCGGAAACGTAAACGAACGTCATGCCTGGATTCAGTCGAACCAAAGTCTCGGCGGCCGCAAGCGCGATGCCGTAGGTCAGGCGTTCGTACTCAGGTTCGGACATGCCGGCCGACGACACGCCGAGACAAAAGAAGCAGGCGTCGAAGCCGCGCAGACGGTCCTCGATCTCCGCATAGTGCATCGAATCCGCGTGAACCATCTCTCGCAGCTTCGGGTGCTTTACGCCGGTGGCCGTCCGCCCCACCGTCTGCACGAAAGAAACATCGGGGTCCAGCAGGCACTCCCTGAGAACACCCTGCCCGACCATGCCCGTCGCTCCGAAGATCAGAACTTTCATATCGCCCGAGCTATATAAGCTGGACCGCCCCCGATTCGGCCCATGGACGGAACGTGGCGGGGGCCGGCGCCGGTTCCTGAACTCTGTATCTCCCGCTTAGCGCCCAGAATCAAGGCGCAGATTGTTGGTCACCGAAAACACTCCTCCCACCGTGTTGGCCCGAAGATTCACGATATTCTTATCCATTTCGTTGGCCACCACGCCTTCCAATGTCACATAGCCGTTCTTCACGATGATGTGAATGGAAGGCACTGCCTGGAAGCCGTAGCGGTCTCTCAAAGACGGATCGCCATAAATGGCTTGGAACACCGCTCTTCGGATGCCGTTGTCCATGGGTGAGACGGGCAGGACCTCGATCTGGTTATTCACCGCCGTGACGCCCTCGATGCCCTTTACGGCTTTCTCGGCATCGTCCTTAAGCACGGGGAGAACAACTTGCCCCATAAGGGTTACGCGGGTGCCGTCCACTCGATACGCGATGCTGTCAAACACGCCGTAGCGGGAAAGCGTCACTAACTCGTGGCGCACCTCACGTTGGATTCGAGACTCCGGCGCTTTGGACGAACGTTTACTATCACTGTCGGCTCCGTGGGCGGGAAGCGTAAAGGATGCTGTCAGAAGGGAAAGCGCAAATGCGACGGAAGTTGCCAGTTTTCTCATCTCCGTCACCTCCAATTGCGTTTATAGCAATTTTCTTGCCAGACCGGGCTCCTCTTCCGAGCCTCAGCTCCGCTCGAACAATTCCTGCCACGAGTCGTCGAGCGAGGTCCAGCGGTCCGGCTCCTGCCAGCACGCCGCCATCTCCGGCACGTGCAGCATCCCGTGACCCTCCATGCACACCAGCTCCGTCCCGGCCCAGTCGAGCAGCAGGCACCCTGGGCACCCGACCTGCGCGGCCATGCCCAGCCGCCTCAGGCACACGCGGCAGCGGCGGCGCTGGTCCGCGATCGACCACACCAGAACGCCCATCGACCCCAGCATGAACAGCCAGGTCGAGAGCGGCTCCGTCAACGAGTCCGTTCCGCCCAGCATGGTAATCGAGGTGGCGCCCGTGAACTCGATCCCGCACAGCAGCACCACCGCCAGCAGCAACCCCGTCTTAGCCGCGAAGAACGCCGCCGCCCGAGGATTCCACGACGGCATCCGCAAACGCAAGCTCGGCAGAATGATGAGGATCGCCAATCCCAGGCCGAGCGCGAAGGACCACAAGAAGGAGCGCACCCGCGCCGCCACGCCGGTGATCTCCATGATGCTTTCCCAGTCGTTCATGCCGGCATCGCGAAGGATCAACCCGAGCTCGGTTTCCGCTTCCTTCTTGGTGAGGTCCGGCCGCAGACGCGCGACCACGCCAGTCCGGGTCGCGGGGCCGGGAGCGCCGATCCGCCACACCGCGATGCGCGGCGACAGAAACCAGAATCCGCGTTCGAGTACCGCCGCCACGCGGTACGATTTGCCGGCCAACGTGACCCGGGAGCTTCCGTTCAAACTGCGCGCGAAGTCGTAACTGACGATGGCGCACTCCTCGGGGCCAGCCGCGCAGCCGGCGAGAGCGTCGCGCTCGAAGGACCGTCCCGCGCTGGTTTTCGCGCCCAGAAGGTGGAAGAAATTCGGGCTTACGCGAGCGCTCGGCGGACCCGCACTTCCCGCCGCAACCTGCCATCTATATGTCGCGATGTCATCGAGAGACTGGCTCTTTTCGCGCCATAGCTCGACCGCTTTGCCGGGGACACCCGCGCGCATCGCCATGGTTCCGGATTGCGCCACAGTCACAATGCTGCCGGCATCGCGGTATGGCAGCGGCATCAGAACGGTTCGGGTCATGGGCAGGAATCCGCTCGCCAGCGCGACCAACCCAACCATCGCGGCCAGCAACGCCAAACAGAAAGGCGCGGATTCAGCCAGGCGCGCAACCCGTTCCTGCGTCCAAAAATCGCGATGCTGCCACACTGCGTCGTGAAACGCGCCGCTGGCGAAGGCCATCAGCCGCGCCTCACCGGCGTGCGCCCGCGCCTGGTGTATCTCCGCGTAGTACAGCTCGGCCAGCCATTCCCGCATCCACTCCTCGCGACGCCGCGCCGGCACCAGCAGGCTGGCCGCTCGGATCAAAAACGCGGGACGAACCAGCCAAACCGGACCTCTCATGACGTCCCCTTCATGTATTGCAGCAGTGGGTAACGCTGCACGGCTTTGGCCAGAGTCCTCTCGCCCGGCGCCGTGAGTTTGTAATATTTCCGCGCCGGACGCTGCTCCGCGAGCGCCTTGCTCTCCTTCTCCCAAGTAGATTGAATCAGCCCGAGCTGTTCCAGCCTTCTCAGCGCTGGATAAACCGTGCCGCTGGGCAGACCCGTGGCTTCCATCACGTCGAAACCGTAGCGGTACCCGGCGCCGAGGGTTTGCAGAATCAACGCCGAGGTGTGCGTAAGCTTGATCTCATCCGGCATAGGCGCTATTTAGTATACACAATCTTCTTGTAGATTTCTACATAGGGTGGTAAACTGAACCCGCTGGCATGCTCGAAGTCCGCAATTTGACCAAACGCTACAGCCGGATTCCCGCCGTGGACGGCGTCAGCTTCACCATTCGCCCCGGCGAGATCCTCGGCTACCTGGGCCCCAACGGAGCCGGCAAATCCACCACGGTGAAGGTGCTGATCGGCCTGATCGAGCCCACCAGCGGCGAGATCCTGTTCAAGGGCCGCGACGTCCGCGCGGACTGGCCCGGCTTCCTGCGCCAAGTCGGCTATGTTCCCGAGGAGCCGCATCTCTATCCGCAGTTGAGCGGACGCGAGTATCTGCAACTGGTGGGGCGGCTGCGCGGCATCCCCCGCGCCGTGCTCGATCTGCGCATGGATCGAATGTTCCGCCTGTTTTCGTTATGGGAAGACCGCCACTCGCCGCTCTCTTCTTATTCCAAAGGCATGCGCCAGAAGGTGCTGCTCTCCGGTGCGTTGCTGGGCGATCCGGAGCTGCTGATTCTGGACGAGCCTTTCTCGGGCCTGGATGTCAACACCACCATCGTGCTGCGCGCGCTGATCCACGCGCTGGCCGAGCAGGGCAAGATGATCCTGTATAGCTCCCACGTGCTGGAGGTCGTCGAGAAGGTTTGCTCCTCGGTGCTGATTCTGCGAAAGGGCAAGGCCGTGGCGCAAGACCGCGTCGAGCGCCTCCGCGATCTGCTGAGCCAGCCTTCGCTCGAAGGCGTGTTCACTCAGCTCACCGAGCAGGAAGATCCCGCGAGCGTGGTCAGCGGAATTCTGGCTGCGATGCGGGAGTGAGGCAATGCGCGCGCACCGCCGGATCTCGCAATGGTTCGCTGAAACGCATTCGAGCAGCTTCGAGCTGCGCCGCCATTTCTTCCGGCGATTTTTCGATAGCGAGCTGGTCTCCGATCCCGCCCAGGCCAAGGTGGTGGCCGGCGGCGCGCTGGCGATCGTGCTCTCGCTCAGCTTTATCTACACGCAGGCCTACTATCGCAAGTACATCCAGCTCGATGGTCTCGCCGATGCCGGCCCGTACCACCGGGCCGCTGTGGCGGACTTTCTGTTTGTGATCGCTCTGACCATGACCATCGTCGCGCTGTTCGCGACGCTCCAATGGCCGTCGCTGTTTCCGGGCCTGCGCGATTATCTCGCGCTCGCTGCGCTGCCCGTGCGTATGCGCCAGCTCTTCATTGCCAAGTTCACCGCGCTGCTCGCGTTCATGTCCCTGGCGATCGTCGCCACCACCGCGCTCCCCAGCATCGCGCTTCCCGCGGTGATGGCGGGAGGCTACGGCACGCACACGGTGCGCCAGGTTCCGGGCATATTCGTATCCGCTTCACTGGCTGGGTTTTTCGTGTTCTTCACGCTGGTGACTGTGCAAGGCGTGTTGCTCAATATCCTGCCGGTGCGTCAATTCCCTCGCGTTTCGCTGGCGCTTCAAGGCGCGCTGCTGTGCCTGTTGCTGTGCGCGCTGCCTCTGGTTTTCTCGATTCCCGACCTGCATCCTTACATGGAGCTGCGTCCAGGCTGGGCCATGTGGGCTCCGCCGCTGTGGTTCCTGGGCGTGGATCAGATGATCGCCGGCAATTCCGAACCCCTTGCGCGACGCTTGTCGGAATGTGCCTTCGCGAGCGTCGCAGCATCCGCCACGACCGCAATCCTGGTGTATTTGTGGAGCTATCGCCGTCATCGCACCCGCGCGATTGAATCGCCTGGAATCGAGGGCGCCACTTCATCGCGGCCCTGGACAGGGGCGGCGGCCGGCCGTTTTCTCCCCAATCTGCATAGTCTCGCCGTGTTCGGCTTCGTCGCCAAGAGCCTGGCGCGCAGCCGCCAGCACCGTCTCATCCTGACGGCGTTTACCGCCATCGCGCTCGCCGTCATCTGCGAGGGTTTCGCCAGCCTGGTGCTCGAAGGCGGAACTTTTCAGCGCGTGCCCGTTCATGCGGCGGCATTTCGCCAGGCGGTGATTGCCGTTCCCCTGGCGTTGTCTTTATTCACGCTGGCGGGACTGCTGTACCTGTTCCGGCTGCCGGTGGAGCTGCGCGCCAACTGGGTTTTCCGCATCCACGAACCCGGAAACGCGCCCGGCCTGCTGGCGGGAGTCGAAAGCTTCGTCCTGTTTTGGGGCGTGATTCCCGTGGCGCTTCTAACCCTGCCCGTTGAAATGGCGCTGCTGGGCCCGCGAGCCGGCCTGCAAACCTCACTCCTGTGTCTGCTTGCTTCGCTCATACTGATGGAGCTGCTGCTGCTTCCGTTCGAAAGGATTCCGTTCACCTCTTCCTACTTTCCAGGCCGGGAGCCCCTGATCCTCACGGTGCTCAAATACTCGCTCGCTTCCACCGTTTACGTGGGCGCGTTGAGCTCCTTCATACGACTGGCGCTGGAGCGGCCCGGGCCCATCGTCCTCCTGCTCCTGCTCCTGGTCGCGGGGTGGGTGCGAGCGCGCTCCGCGCGCCTCGGTTCGCGCCAGATCGTGCGCATGGAATTTGAAGAGCTGGCCGAGCCCGCGGTGCAGCAATTGGGAATCGAACGGGACTAAAGGGCGGACACGGCGCTTGGTGGCGCAACGGAGGGGTTTCTGCAATAATGGAATATTACCGGAATCGAAACAATGCCGGAACTTTCGCGTCTAAGTGTTCGTCCTGACGTGGAGGGGACTCGAGAAAAGTGACCACAGCGGGAAAAATTGCGCTTAGCGTGCTTGGGGTTGCGGCGATCGCGGGCGGTACCGTCGGTTACCGCCGCTGGACTCAACGGGACTTGGTGACGGTGCAGACCAGCCTGGCAACACGCCAGGACCTGACTGCCGTCGTGACTGCGTCGGGCGAGATTAAGCCTAAGAATTACATTAACTTGGGAGCCAATGCCATGGGCCCCTTGACGGAAATCTACGTCAAGGAAGGGGACCGGGTCCACAAGAATCAAGTGGTGGCGCGGATCGAAAACACCCAGTCCGCCGCCGATGTTGCCGCGCAGAAGGCCACCATCGCTTCCGCCGAAGCCGATTCCGCCGCCGCCGAAGCCGGCATCAAGGCCCAGGACGACGCCATCACCACCCAACAGGCCACCGACGATCGCTATAGCAACGAGCTTACTCGCGCCAAAGACTACTTGGACCGCTACGAGCAGATGTACAAGGAAAAGCTGGTGGCCAAGCAGGATTACGATCAGAAGAAGGCGGATTACGAATCCGCGCTGGCCAGTGTGCGCGAAAACGAAGCTCGCCTGGCGCAGGCGAAGTCGCAACGCACGCAATCTGTCGCGCAATTGACCTCCGCCCAAAGGCGCGTCACTCAGGCGCAGGCGGCTCTCACGCGGCTGGACAACGTTCTGGCTCGCTTCGATGTCGTCGCTCCGCTGGATGGAGTCGTCACCGATCTGCCCGTGCGCGTCGGCGAGACGGTGGTGCAAGGCGTGCAGAATTCGGCCGGATCGACCATCATGACCATCGCGGACATGTCGTTGATCACCGCGGAAGTGGACGTGGACGAGACCGATGTCGTCAGCGTGCAGTTGGGGCAGACGGCCGAGGTCACCATCGAGGCCATGCCCAACCGGACGTTTACGGGCAAGGTCATCCAGATTGGCGATACCGCCATCGTGCGCTCCTCCGGTCTGGCGGCGTCGCAAAGCGCCACCTCGACCCAGGAAGCCAAGGATTTCAAGGTGGTGGTGGCGCTGGATCATCCGCCCGATGAGATCCGCCCGGGCCTTTCGGCGACCGCAAAAATCACCACCGCCGTCAGGCAGGGCGCGTTGGCAATCCCCATTCAGGCGCTGGTTGCGCGCACCAAGGGCGACCTGGAAGAGCAGACCAACGTCGACAAGAACAAGCCGATGGATCCGGCCGAGGAAAAAGCTCGCCGCGAAGAAGTGCAAGGCGTCTTCGTGGTGCAGGGCGACCACGCCGAATTTCACACGGTGGAGACCGGCATCGCTGGCGCGTCCGATATCGAGGTGCTCAGCGGCCTGGACCCCGGCGCCACCATCGTCACCGGCAGCTACAAGGCGATCCGCAGCCTGCGCAACAACGCGCGCATCAAAGTGGACAACAGCACAGCCGCGGTGGTGGACACCAAGAGCTGACCGTCTTTCTTGATTACTATGGCTAACGCCGCGGTATTGGATAAAGTGGAGCGGGGCGAGCAGCTCAAGCGCGACGGCGTCATCATCCGCACCTGGGACCTGATGAAAACCTACGTGATGGGCGACCAGACCATCCACGCGGTCGCAGGCGTCGATATCGAGATCAAGAAGGGCGAGTACGTGGCCATCATGGGGCCTTCCGGCTCGGGCAAATCCACGCTGATGAATCTGATCGGATGTCTGGATACGCCCAGCTCCGGGCTGTACTATCTCAACGGAAAACTGGTCAGCGACATGGATGACGATGAGCTGGCGCGCATCCGCAACAAGGAAATCGGCTTCATCTTCCAGACCTTCAATCTGCTGGCCCGGGCGACGGCGCTGCACAATGTGGAGCTGCCGCTGATCTATTCCGGCATCCCTTCCAAGGAGCGCATCGAACGCGCCAAGGTGGCCATGCGCGAGGTGGATCTGGCCGAGCGCATGAACCACAAACCCAGCGAGCTTTCCGGCGGCCAGCGGCAGCGCGTGGCCGTGGCGCGAGCGCTGGTGAATCAGCCTTCGATCCTGCTGGCCGACGAACCCACCGGCGCGCTCGACACCGCCACCGGCGTCGAGATCATGGCCCTGTTCTCGCGCCTGCACCAGCGCGGCAACACCATCGTGCTGGTGACTCACGAGCACGATATCGCGATGCACGCCCACCGCATCATCCATATCCGCGACGGCAAAGTGGAGCGGGATGAACGCGTCGTGGATCCCGTCGGCGCAAAGCCGTTGGGCTAAGCGCTAAGCCGGTGAGCCGGTATGTTTGCCCCTGCCCGCGACTTTTGAATGAAATGAATCCGCTGTGTTATGCGGGATTCAGTAGTAGGTTGGGAGCCGGGTATAAGTACGAGTCAGAAAGACGCCACCCGGGACGATCTGGCTGGGGACTTCCTGAGCGTCTGCAATCGAGGTGGCGACAAGCGCCCCGCCTTGTATAATTGCGCCGGTGATGACGAAGTCATCCACAGCCATCGACGTGCCGGCACTCGTGGTGACGGTGTGGTTGACTTGGCCGGTACCGTTGCAGTTCACAGTGTAAGTTCCCGTCAGCGTGCCGGGTACGATGGTTCTTGCTCCAGTTGTCGATCCCGCCGTGGGCTCGTTAATGATGAAAGGTCCCACCCCTAGATTTCCGTTTCCATCATAAGTCCTTACCCCGAACGCTATTGCCACGTTAGCGCCATAGTTGGCGATACCCGCATAGGTGCCCTGAAGGCTCGCAAGGGTGTAGCATTGTTGGGTCTGGGCATGTGCGACAGGCGCGCCGAGGAACCTGGTAAAAATTAGCGCTGCGGGGACAAACAATATTAGCGCTGCGGGGACGAACAAGCTTTTCTTGCTGAACATGATTTTCTTGCTCCTTTAATCTTTGCTGAGTGGAGAGGGGCGGCCGTTTTGGCTTCTCGTATCGGGCTGCTGCCTATCTTTCGAGAAGAGTACTCGCGTCCGGCCTCCCGGGCAATAGATCGCACTTCAATTTGCCTTCAATTTCGGTTCAACAGCTAATTCCGTGAGATCAGACGAGATGTTGGACTGCGTGAACTGGGACCAATCGTTGCGCTGCCGGTTCATCGGCAGTATGATGAGTTTCTCACGTAAGACCACCGAAGGACAAGGAGGCCGATTCTGGCGCCCCACCCAAATGAGCGTGTCAATGGAGTGGTCCGCTTTGGTCTGTTCGAAGCCGATTTGAAGGCCGGAGAACTGCGCAAGCGCGGCCGCAAACTGAAACTGCAAGAACTCCCCTTCCGGTTGCTGGCCACTCTCTTGGAGCGCCCTGGCGACGTGGTCACCCGCGAGGAACTACAGGCCAAGCTTTGGCCCGGCGGTACCTTCGTGGACTTTGAACGCGGCATCGGGACAGCGCTCAACAAGGTCCGCGAAGCTTTGGGCGACTCCGCCACAGCCCCCAGCTTCATCGAGACCATTCCGCGCCGAGGCTACCGCTTCCTCGCAGAAGTACAAAAAGCTGAGGTACAAAAAGCTGAAGTACAGAAAAGCGAGGTGCAGAACGACGAGGCCGAGAAGATTGAACTACAGCAGCCGGCGGCCGCGGCGCCTCCGGCGCGCCCCGCGTGGAAGAATCCCGTCGTCGCGTTCATCGCGGGGGCCGTCGTAATTGTTCTCGTTAGCGGCGCAGCTTACTCCCGCTTCCGCGCACGGCCCAAGCCGCTTACCGATCAGGACGTGCTGGTGCTGGCCGATTTCACCAACACCACCGGCGACGCGGCCTTCGACGGTGCGCTCCGCCAGGCCCTGGCGTTCGATTTGGAAGAGTCGCCGTTCCTGAAGATCATGGACGACCAGGAAGTGAACCAGACGCTCCAGCTCATGGGCCGCACCGCTGGGGAACGGATCACCAACGATATCGCGCACGAGGTGTGCGTGCGGGAGGGCCAGAAAGCGACCATCGGCGGCTCGATCGCGAGCCTGGGCAAGACCTACGCGATCGCGCTTCAGGCCGTCAACTGCCAGACCGGCGCGACACTGGCCCGCGAGCAGGCCGAAGCGGAAGACAAGGAGCACGCGATTAAGGCAGTGGCGAAGGCGGCGACGGGGATGCGGGCCAAGCTCGGGGAGTCGCTAAGTTCCATCCAGAAGACCGACCGAACCCGGACCAAAGATGAAGTTACCACCAATTCCCTGGAAGCGCTCAAGGCTTTCCAGCTCGGATTCGATCTGATTGCCAAGGGTTCGCCCCGGGAGGGGATTCCGTACCTTCAGCGCGCTGTCGAGCTGGATCCCAACTTCGCGTCCGCGCACATGTTCCTGGGCATTGCGTACAACAATACCGGTCAGACGGCCCTCGAGAACGAATCCAAAACCAAGGCATTCGCCTTGATCGACCATGTCAGCGAGCGCGAACGCTTCATGATCTCCGGGGAGTACTACCTATGGGTGACCCGTGAACTGAACAAAGCTATCGATGCCTTCCAGGTGCTTGTGCGCTCCTATCCGCGCTTTGCAGACGGGCACCACGCGCTGGGTAATAGTTACACGATGACAGGCGAGTACGAGAAGGCGCTGGAGCAGCACCAGGAGACCACCCGCTTAGAGCCGCGGAATTTGGTGTTCCAGAGCGTGCTGGCGGGCGACTATGTTCGTCTCGACCGTTTCGATGAGGCTAAGGCTGTGTTAGAGAGGGCGGTCGCACAAAAGCTGGATGGTCCCGGCCTTCACCAACTACTGCTGCTCATCGCATACATGCAGGACGACCAGGTAGCGCAGGACAAAGAGATTCAATGGTTCGCGGGCAAGCCGGAGGAGTACGCGAGGCTCCCAGCTCAGGCTATCAATGCCCTGATGCACGGGCAGCGGCGCAAAGCGGGGGATCTCCTCCAGCAGGCGGTGGAGGAGCGCCAACGGCAGGGTCTCGCGGGTCTCCCCCCGGTGGGCCTTCCGCCCGCTGTGATGGACGCCTTCATAGGTGACTGCCGAGCGGCGCACAAAGAAAAGTCAACCCCCGCTCTGGTGATCTGTGGGGACCCAGCGGCAGTGAAAGCCGCCGACGAACGGGACGCAAAGAACCCACCCCCGAACCCAGACGCGGCTCCGCTGCTCTACCGGCGCGGCGAGTTCCAGAAGATCCTCGACTACAAGGGCCGCAACTGGGGTCCATACTATTCGCTCGCCTATCTGGGCCTGGCTCGCACCGCCGCGAAGGCGGGCGACACAGCTAAAGCTAAGAGAGCCTACCAGGATTTCCTCGTGCTCTGGAAGGATGCCGACACGGATGCTCCGCATCTGATCCAAGCCAGAAAGGAATTAGCGGAGCTGCATTAGCGTGGTGATAGAATGTAGCCAACAGTGGAGAAGGCAACTGCACACGGAATCTATGAAGTCCTGGCGCAGTGGGACAGCGATGCTGGCGTGTGGGTGGCCGAAAGCGAGGATGTGCCCGGGCTCGTTGCCGAGGCCGACTCACCCAATGGGTTGGCGCAAAAGCTGAGGGTTTTGATCCCCGAGTTGCTGGAATTAAACGCCGTTCCGAATGAACCGACGGCGAGATTCCACATCCGCTACCAGCATGAGGACAGTGGCGTCTTGGCCCCTCAATGGCCAGTTACACGCCAAAGTTGAAAGAGATTCTTCGCGCGCACGGATGCTCCTTTGAGCGACCCGGCCGGGGCGATCATGAAATCTGGTACAGTCCAATCACGCAACGCCGCTTTCCTGTGGACCGGCAAATACTGTCCAGGCATACTGCAAATGCGGTCCTGAAGCAGGCCGGTATCGAGAAACAGTTCTGATCCGCAGTTTTTTACGGCCGGTAGGTGGCGCTCTGGATGTCGGTCTCCCACACCTTGACTTCGCGCACGCGGACCGGGACCGGATTCGAGACCAGGCCGCTGGTGAGCTCTTCGTAGAAATACTCGGCGATATTTTCGGCGGAGGGATTCTTCACGTCGAAGGGCGGGACGTCGTTCAGGAACTTGTGATCCAGGCGAGAGATCACTGCCCCCATGGACTGCTTGACGTCCAGGAAATCCACCAGCATCCCGGTGCCGTCCAACTCCTGGCCCTCGATAGTCACCTGGATCTTAAAGTTGTGCCCATGGACGTTCTCGCATGCCCCCTTGTAGTTGCGCAGGGCGTGTCCGGCGGCGAATGTCTGTTCTACGGAAACTTCAAACATGTTTAAAAAACTTCCCTACTCCTTGAAGAACTTCCCCACATCCTGACGCGCGGTGGTGAACCGGTACGGAGGCAAACTGTCGAAGAAGATCTGTCCATAACGGCTCTTCGTAATCCGGTTATCCAGCAGCGCCAACACTCCGCGGTCGCCACGGCTGCGAATCAGGCGTCCAAAGCCCTGCTTCAGCGCGATGGCGGCTTGCGGAACCTGGTAGCCGTGGAACGCGTCACCACCCTCGTTCTTGATCGCGGCGATCCGCGCTTCCACCACGGGGTCGCTCGGAACCGCAAACGGCAGCTTATCAATGATAACGCAACTCAACTGCTCGCCCGGCACATCCACGCCCTGCCAGAAAGACGAAGTCGCGAACAGCACCGCGTTGGGCGTCGAGCGGAATTCCTCCAGCAGCGCGCTGCGCGGACCGGTGCCCTGCATCAGCGTCTGATAGGGAACGTCGAGCGAGACGCGGTCATAGATCAGGCGCATCTGCTGATAGCTGGTGAAGAGCACGAAGGCGCGTCCGCGGCTGAAGGTCAGCAGCTCGACGATTTCCTCCGCGGCGGCGGACGTAAACGCGGGGCTGCGCGGATCGGGCAGGTTCTGCGGGACATACAAAAGCGCTTGCGTGGCGTAATCGAAATGGCTGGGAACCACCAGACCGCGAGCGGTGCGCAGGCCGAGGCGTTCCTTGGTATAGTCGAAGCCGCCCGAGACGGCCAGCGTCGCGGAAGTCAGCGTCACCGAATCTACGGCGTCGAACAGGCGTTCGTCCAACAATTGCGAGACTTCGATGGGAGTGGCTTGCAGAAAGGTTCCGCGGCCGCGGCGCTCGATCCAATAGACGTAGCGGCGGTCTCCGGATTCCATCCAGAATTCCAGCCGCCGCGCCAGGTCGCGCGAGCGAGCCACCAGCAACAACGATTCCTCGGGCGGGGATTTGAGCAGCTCGAGCTGCAACGCCGCCAGCTCCAGCGCGCGCAGCACGTCGCGATAGAGCTCATCGTGCTTTTCAAGAAACGCCTCGTGAGAGCGGAAACCGGTGCGGCCTTCATTGGCGCCGAAAAGGGCCAGGAAGCGCACCGCGCAATCGCCCAGAGTGATGAGAGTGCGGTCGAGCTCCTGCGATCCAAAGTTCTTGCGATGCGCTAGCGCGGAGATGTCGCGCACCAGCTCCTCGAACTGATAACTCGAAACCGAGATTCCGAAATACTGGCTGGCGACGTCTTCCACGTCGTGGGCTTCGTCGAAGATCACGGCGCCGTAGTCGGGGATGATCGCGCCCCGCTCGTCCCCCTTGACGGCCATGTCGGCGAAGAACAGGTGGTGATTGACGATGACGATGTCGCTGTCCTGGGCCCGTTGGTGCATCAGCGTGATGAAGCAGCGTTCGAACTGCGGGCACTTCTGGCCGGTGCACAGATCCGATCGCGCATCGACTTTGGCCCAAGCCGTGGAGGATTCGGGGAGCGTCTTGATTTCGGCGCGGTCGCCGGTCTGGGTGGTCTTCTCCCACTCGCGGATCACCTGAAAATCGGCGGTCTCTTCCAGGCCTTCGAGCACCGGCTCCTTCTCGGCGTCGTAGATTTTCTGGCGGCAGGCGTAATTGGCGCGGCCCTTCATGTAGGAAACGCGTAGTGGACCAATGAGCCGGCCGAGGTGCTGTTCCAGGAAGGGAATGTCCTTGAAGAAGAGCTGCTCCTGAAGATTCTTGGTGCCGGTGGAGATGACCACTCGCTTGCCCGAAAGAATGGCGGGCACCAGATAGGCCAGCGTTTTTCCGGTGCCTGTGCCGGCCTCGACAATCAGGTGCTTCTTGTCGGCGAGCGCGCTTTCGACCGCTTCGGCCATCTGGAGCTGGCCGTCGCGGTATTCGTAGTTGGGGTGCCACTGCGAGAGCGGACCCTTTTTCGAAAAGAATTGACGGACGGTTAGAGCTTTGGCGGATGGGGGAGGCACCGTTGTCACGATTCTACCGTTCCGCGTGTGGCTTCCGCTGGTTCGATGCCGTTTGGGCGGTGTTATCCTTGCGGCATGGTGCGCCGCGAGATCGAAATCGACGAGGACACCGACCGCATCCTTACGCAGCTTGCCTCCGAATATGAAGGGAATTTGAGCCTCGCCCTGGCGGAGCTAGTTCGCGCCCGCGAGGGGCTGGAGGACTTCGCGAGTCACAGCGAGGAGGTGCGTGAAAGCGCGCTGCGAACGCTGCGCGATCGTTCCGAGGCGGACTTTCGCGAAGGCCGCACGACGACCTGGAACGACGTGAAGATCCGCAACGGTTTGTGAGAATGCGCCAGGCCTGATGAGTCGCGCCGGGTCGTGAGATACCATGGTCATAAGGGGCGAAATCATGGCTACCACGATGGTTCACATTCGTGTGGATCAGAAGACCAAGCAGCAGGCTGCCAAAACGCTGGCTGCCGCGGGCATGTCCGTGTCCGATGCGGTGCGCATGCTGTTGGTTCACGTGGCCACGGAAAAGGCGCTGCCCTTCGAGGTGAAGGTTCCCAACGCGACGACTAGAAGGGCGTTGCGCGCTGCCGCCCGGGGCCACGGGAAACGTCTGAATTCCGCTGCGGCACTGTTCAAGGACCTGGGAATCTGATGTGGCGCGGAGCGCAATCGTCAGGGCGCAGTTTCGTCGCGATGTGAAGCTTGCGCAGAAGCACGGCAAGAACACGGCGAAGTTGCGCGAGGTGATCCTCCTGCTGATGGAGGGGCGTCCGTTGCCCTCGCGCCTCCGGGACCATCCGCTCGGGGGCCAGTGCAAGGATTGCAGAGACTGCCACATCGAGCCGGATTGGCTACTGATCTACAGGATCGATGGGGACGATCTGTGCCTTGTCCGCACGGGAACGCATTCAGATCTGTTCTGAGGAGAGCTGTCCAGATGGACTGTGCTGGCCTCTTCCCGCCGTCCTTCACCTCGCCCAATTTTAGGCCCCCGATCGACGTGCAATATTCGAGCCACTCTTGGGCCAGTGCGTCCAGGATGTCGGAGGTTGAGGCGAGGTTGTCGAGTTTGACGTGTCGAGTCTTTCCACGCGGCACCGCTGGCTCTTTTGCCGGAACTGTTCGTAAATGCTATCTCGGAGACGCTTGGTGTAGACCTGCGGCGTCTTGCAGGAGCTGGGGCTCGGCGGCCTCGATCAGAGACTCCACGTTTTGCCAGTGGGGCTGAGGCGACGGGTACACGCCTTGCCCCTGGCAGCCCAACGGTCGAGCACGGCGATGCGATCCAAGTACCGATTAAAGTCTTTGAGATTGAGGAAGTCAATCCGCCTGGAGCGCGACCAGGGGGTCGCGCGCGGGTCTGGGGACCCGCCCCACTAGAACGCCTGGGTGGAGGTAATGCCGCTGGACTGCAAAGCGGTCTGCATCTTCTCCAGAGCCGACTTATGAATCTGGGAAACGCGGCTTTCGTTGATGCCCAGCACGCCGCCGATTTCCTTCATGGTCATCTCGTTAGTGTAATACAGCACGACGACCTTCTGGTAGCGCTCCGGGAGCGTCTTCATGGCCACGGTCAGCACGCTGCGGAGCTGCTCGCGGGCGCAGATGGAATCGGGCTGGGTTTCGGGATTGCTGGGAAAATCGGGGGCGGGAAGGTCGTCGTTTTCGTTGGAGCGCGTCGAAGCGGAGATCAGACCGACGTTGCGCAGATCCAACATCATGGTGCGCCAGCGGTCCACGCCCATGCCCAGCTTGTCGGCGATTTCGGCTTCGGTGGGGGCGCGCTGCAACGTGGACGCAAGATCGCGCGTGGCGGCTTCCACTTGCTTGTGGCGGCGGCGCATGTCGCGCGAGGCCCAGTCGAGCTGCCGCAGGCTGTCCAGAATGGCGCCCTTAATCCGGTGCTTGGCATAGCTCGAAAAGACCACCTGCTTTTCGGGATTGTATTTGTTGGCGGCGTCGAACAGACCCAGAATGCCGGCGTGGATCAGATCGTCCAGGTCGACGTGCACCGGGAGATTCTCATGCACGCGCACGGCGATGGCCTTCACCAGCGGAAGATGCTCCAGCACCACTCGATCGCGGCGCGCCTGCTTGGCGGAGGCCGCGACGGCCAACCGCGGATGGGAGGAGTGCGGAGTAGCGGCAATGCCCATGGGCTTCACCGGCACACTGCTGCCTCGGGCGGTTCTTCCGGTTGGCCGCAACGGAGCGGGGCTGGCTGCCCCCATTGACGTGACCGGAGCGCTTACCCCCGCGGCCGCGATCTTATAACTCATCGTCATCATCTTCCGCATTCCCCCTCTGACTCCTTCTTCCGACGCTCCCTGAAGATGCACGCTCTAGCCCACTCTCTCCGAGAAGCTCAGCGGCCAAATCTCTCTACAGCAATAGACCCTGTGTTATGAGTAAGAAGCCCTATACTGCCGCCGATCCCTGACAGGTCTTCTCAAGGCCCAGCGCGGGCTATGGCTGCCCGCTTCGTCCCACAATGAAACCGTTAAAGGCCGCCACTCTCCCGAACTGAAACGCAGACACTCGATTTGGCACCTGCGCTTCACGCGGGAAACAATCAATACATTGAAGATTACGGGGTAAGGGTTTTGAAGTACCTCGAAGATACACCTTAGGCAAGGTCTAATAATGTTCCGATGCGGAGTATGCCAAGATCCTAGTCAATCCGCTGCTTCAGGACCACCAGCACGGTCCTAACTGCGAATAACCCTAGAACCAGCCAAACCACGAGGCGCGGCTTGCCGTCGAGCTGGAAGGAGGCCGCTGTGGCGAGCGCGGCATACATCGACATCGCTACTACAAGACGGCGATTCATAAGGGGTTATCTCACTTAGGTGAGGCCATGTTGTAGGCGAAGGCCATTTGCAGGCGGATCTGGTCTCCCGGGTACTCGGTGGGTAAGGGCGGGAAGGGAACCGACGCGCTGATGCCGGCGACGGCGGCATGGTCAAAATCGTTTCCAGAGGGAGTAGCGAATTCCAGGCTCGGAACAGCGCCGCGCCGGTCAATGCTGAATTTGAGAACCACGATTCCCTTGCGGCCCAACCTTGCGCTATCGGGAATGACCGCCATCCAGTTCTTTTTGACCATCGCAAGTACTTGAAGCAGGTAGGGTTTGAAGTCGACGTTTTTTGGATCGCTGAGCAATTGCAGGGCGCTGCAATCGTTGCACGGGGAGGGAGCCACGCCCGGGACTCTGGGCGAGTCCTCGGAAATGTCCCCGACGGTCGGGCCTTGGCCGCCCGGGCGCAAGGCGGAGCGGATGATATCCGGCGGCCGCGGAACGGGCGCAGTCTTCGGAGGCGCGGCGGGAGTCGGGCGAGGGGGCGCCGGAAGAGGAAACAGGGCCCCTGTGCCAATGCCGGTGGAAGGGATCTGGGCAACGATGGGACCGGTCTGGATCTGCGGGATCTCGATTTGAGGAGCCGGAAGCGGCGCGGGCTCGGGGCCTTGTCCCGGCGGAGGCGGAGCGAACTGGCGGACATGGGGCGTCTGTGCCGGCTGCGCCTGCACCGCGCTGCGGACGTCCAGCGCCTTGGCCACCTTGCCCTGGTTGGGAGCCTTTTGCGTCAGTTCGAGGGATCGAGGAAATATCAGCCGCGTGGGCTCCTTGAAATTGGAAAAAATCTCAGACCCGCGCCGGTACGAAACGACATCGGGAACAAAGACCAGGAGCGCGACCAGGAGCGCGTGCACCAGCAGGGAGCCGATGGCATCGCGCGCAAGGAGCCGCGGCGCAACTGGCTTCGGTGCGGATCGAAGCAGGTTCAGCTCGATTGGTTCGACTCGCGGCGTACTCGGCACTTACCCTCTCTGCAATGCCTGGGTCTGCAATGCCTGAGCGACCAGGCGGGAGTGCTCCTCAATTCTATCAAGAATGGCGCTGGCGACCTCCAGCGCCGCCACACCCTGCGCCCCGGTCACTACGGGCGGGCGGCGCGTCACGACGCTCTCGAAGAAGGCTTCCAATTCCAGCCGCAGCGGTTCTTCTTGTGTGACGGGCAAAGGACTGAAGTCGATGGCCATCGGGGGTTTGACACGGAAGCGCACCGCATCCTTGCGGGTGTAATCGAGCGATATGTATTCATGGGGCTGAAACAGGCGCAGTTTGCGGACGCGTTCGGTGGAGACGCGGCTGGCGGTGAGATTGGCGACGCAACCACCCGGAAACTGAAGCCGCGCGTTGGCGATATCCACCTTGGGCGTCAGAATGGAGATGCCCGCGGCTCGGATTTCCTCCGGCATCTCGCCGGTAAGCGCCAGCACGATGTCGATATCGTGAATCATGAGGTCCAGGACCACGTCCACGTCCAGGCTGCGCGGGGTGAACTCACTCAACCGGTGGATCTCGAAAAAGAGCGGCTTGGTCACCACCGCGGCGAGTGCGATCACCACCGGATTGAAACGCTCCAGGTGACCTACCTGAAGGACGCGGCCGGTGCGCTCGGCGGTTTCGACCAGGACGCGGGCGGGTCCGGGCAAGTGGGCCATCGGCTTTTCGACCAGCACGTCCAGGCCCAGCTCCAGCAGGCGGCATCCGAGATCGGAATGGGTCACGGTGGGGGTGGCCACAACCACAGCGTCCGCGACTCGGGCGAGGTCCTCGATGGTTGCAAAGACTGGACATTGATAGGGCTGGGCAGCCGCGGCGGCGCGGCCGGAATCGATATCGAAAACCCCTGCCAGGGTGGCCCGTTCGGAGGAGTGAATGACTCGAAGATGATTGCAGCCGAATGCGCCGGCGCCTGCGACCGCAATTCGGGGTCGGGACATGCATCCAAGAGGCTAGCACGGCCTAATCATTTCAACAAGAACCGACGAATCCTTTTGAAGGAACACGCCCGCACAACGGAAAATCCAACGGGGCTCCGCGGAAGCTTCGCGAGTTCCTGCGGCTTGGGGCCGAGCCGGCCCTATGCGGGCTTTGGAGAAAGGATCAGACTCGAGCACACATGCGCACTCTGCGCCGGTTCCTCTTCATCGTGCTATTGGCTGCTCTGGGCCTCCCGGTTCGAGTCGCGGGGCAACGCTACAACTTCAAGTTTTACGGCGAGGAGGAGGGTTTGCAGAACCTGGTGGTGCAGGTGGTGCTGCAAGACCGTGCCGGATTCTTGTGGGTGGGCACGCAGAACGGCCTGTTCCGCTATGACGGCAGCCGCTTCACCGCATTCGGCCGCGCCGACGGTCTGCCCGCGGGCCGCATCGATTCGCTGCATGAAGCCGTCGACGGGACCTTGTGGGTGGGAACGCACATCGGTCTGGCGCGGCGGCAAGGCGAGCGATTCGAGACGGTGGGGATGGGCGTCAAGTCCGGCGTCAACCAGGGTGTCGCGGGACGGGAGGCGATCGCATCCGATTCGAGCGGGCATCTGTACGTAGCCACGGAAAAGGGATTAGCGGTGGGGACGAAACTCCCGCAGGGATGGGGGTTCAGCCTGGCGGATCCGGCGCCGGGGCACACAGCCGGCGAACCGGCGACCGCGGTTTATGTGGATTCGACGGGTCTGGTTTGGTACGGCTGCGGCTCGCAGGATCTGTGCCGCTTGCAGGAGGGCCGGTCCGTGAGTTCGGGCTCCGACGGCCTGGCGCCGGATCGATGGGAAGCGATTATCGAGGACCTGGAAGGAAACCTTTGGGTGCGCAGCGAACATCAACTGGCGGTGCGGTCGCCGGCCACGCGCCGCTTTCAGCTTCGCACCGAGAGTCCTCACGGGGGCTTGCCCCCGGCTACCAACACGCTTCCAGCTTTGGCCCTGGATCCCGACGGCAATCTGCTGGTCCCCACCAATCGCGGTTTGGCGCGCCAGACCAGCTCCGGCTGGGAGATCGTGGGCGCCGAGCAGGGCCTGACCACCAATGACATTTCGGCGGTTCAACAAGACCGCGAAGGCTCCATCTGGATTGGCCTGCTGGGGTCGGGGTTGGCGCGATGGTTGGGTTACCAGGAGTGGCAAAGTTGGAATGAACGCGATGGGTTGAGCCGCGAATCCGTGTGGGCGGCTGCCCGGGACGTGTCGGGGCGTTTATGGGTGGGCACCCAATTCGGGCTCGACTACCTGGAGGAGCGGACCGGGGAGCAGGACGGGCGGTTGAACTGGCGCCATCAATTGGCCGGCCTGGAGATCCGGGCGCTGGCGGCGGCGCCGGACGGAACGCTTTGGATTGGCGGCGGCAACGGCGGAGGACTGCGCCAACTGGAGCCTCGCTCCGGATCCGTGAGGAACTTTGGGGCCGCGCAGGGCTTGGTCAACGATTCGATTCTGCATCTGACCGTGGATCGGGGAGGCCGAATCTGGGCCGCGACACGGGCGGGACTTTTCCGCAGCGTGGTTTCTACTCCCAAAGGTCCGGTAACGGGATTCGAGCAGGTGCGGCCGGCCGGCACTCAGCCCTCCGAAGGATTCCTTATGACCTCGCAGGATTCGCGCGGGCGTTTGTGGGTGTGCGGAGACCTGGGGCTGGCGCGTTACGCCGATGGCCGGTGGACCCGCTTCACCACCAAGGACGGACTGAAGGACAACATGGTGGCGCAAGTCGCCGAGGATGGGGATGGCTCAATCTGGGTGGGATATCGCGACGCTTACGGTTTAACGCATCTAACTTTCAACGGCGGCGGCGACCACCCGCAAGTCGAGCATGTCAACTCGACCAACGGCCTCGAATCCGACAAGACGCTATTCCTGGGCCGCGACCGGCGCGGATGGCTGTGGGTTGGGACCGATCACGGCGCGGACGTGTACGACCACGCGCGCTGGCGGCACTTCGGCCATTCGGACGGACTGATCTGGGACGACACCAACACCAACGCCTTCCTGGCCGAGCCCACCGGAAGCGTGTGGATCGGCACCAGCCGAGGTTTGTCGCGATACCAACCGCGAGCCACTCCGATTCCGGGGGTGGCTCCTCCGGTGGTATTCACTTCGGTAAAGCTAGGCGGCCAGGAAGTGGATCCTTTCACAGCCAAGGAAGTTCCGTATAGCCAGAACTCGCTCCAGGTGCAGATGGCGGCACTGACATTCTTGCAGGAATCGAGCGTGGTCTTCCGCTATCGTCTGGCCCAATCCGACCATACTTGGGTCGAGACGCAGCAACGGGAGCTGAACTACCCAAAGCTGCCACCTGGTCAATATACGCTGGAGGTGATCGCCCGCAACGCTCAGGGAATCTGGAGCACCGAACCAGCCCGGCTGCACTTCGAAATTCAGACGCCCTGGTTCCTGACCTGGTGGTTCCGCATCGGCTCCGGGCTGGCGGTGCTTCTGTTCGGACACTTGCTGTGGAGACGGCGAACCCACCGGTTGGAGGCGGAACGGCAAAGGCTGGAGACCGCGGTGGCCGAGCGCACCCGCGAGCTGTCGCTGGAAAAGCAGCGGGTGATCGAGGAAAAGGCGCGGGCCGAGCACGAGAACGCAGTGGTGCAGCAGCAGAACCAGGAGATCGAGCGCCTGCTGGCCGACGCTCGCCAGACCAGCCGCTTCAAGAGCGAGTTCCTGGCCAACATGAGCCACGAGATCCGCACGCCCATGAATGGAATTCTGGGCATGACCAACCTGGTTCTGGCAACCCAACTTACGCCGGAGCAACGGGAGTGTTTGGAAACGGCGCGCATTTCCGCCGATTCGCTGCTGACAATCCTGAACGACGTTCTGGACTTCTCCAAGATCGAAGCCGGAAAGCTGGACCTGAATCCGATCGCGTTCTCGCTGCGCCAGTGCGTGCACCAGACGGTCAAGATTTTTGCAGTGAGCGCGGCCGAGAAGCGTCTCGATCTGGGCGTGCACGTCGCCGATTCCACGCCGGACTGGCTGGTGGGAGATCCGGATCGGCTGCAGCAAGTGCTCCTGAATCTCATCAACAACGCCATCAAGTTCACCTTGCGCGGCGGGGTGCAGGTGGGCGTGGAGCACGAGACGGCCGGGGCCGGCGAAGTGACCGTTCACTTCGCTGTCCAGGACACCGGGATCGGGATTCCGGCCGACAAACAGCGCATCATTTTCGAATCGTTCCGGCAGGCCGACGGTTCCACAACGCGCCGTTTCGGCGGAACCGGCCTGGGATTGGCGATCTGCTCCAAACTGGTGGGGTTGATGGGCGGCCGGATTTGGGTGGAAAGCGCAGGCTTGCGGGGAAGCACGTTCCACTTCACCACGTGCTTCGCCTTGGCGGAGGTGCAGGAACCCGGCGGCCCGGTAAAGACGGATGGCCTGCGCCAGCTATTGGAGGCAGCCAGCGCGGGCAGGCCGTGTCTCCGCATTTTGCTGGCCGAGGACAACCTGGTAAATCAGCGGCTGGCTACCCGGCTGCTGGAGCGGCGCGGGCATCAGGTTGTCGCCGCCGCCACGGGCCGCCAGGCGCTGGAGATCCTTGCCCGCGAGAGCTTCCACCTGATTCTGATGGACGTGCAGATGCCCGATATGGACGGGCTGGAGGCCACCAGGGTCATCCGCGCGGAAGAGCAGTCGACATTCACGCGCACGCCCATCGTGGCGCTGACCGCTCGTACGATGAAGGGAGATCGCGAGCGATGCCTGGCCGCGGGGATGGACGCCTTTGTCACCAAGCCCATCGACGCGGTGGAGTTCATCAGGGTGGTGGAAGAGCTGGGAGGCGGCGCGGCTATGATGCCGCCGCCGGCCGGTCTTGCTGCATCTGAGCCATCCTCGCCTGCATCCGGCGGGTGAGGTGCGGCACCACGCCGACCATCCGCTCCATCAGCATGAGCTGGCCGCGGTGATGCATCTCGTGCTCCTTCGCGCCCAGCAGCATCTCGAAGCGCGATTTGGGTGGGGTGCCGGGCATCATGGCCACGCGCTGACTCAGAAAATCGTCGGACAGCGTGTCAAGCCAGCCGCCAAACTGATCGCGGGCGCTCGTGAGCAGCGCAATCATTTCAGCCTTCGAACGCTTGGTCTTCTCATCGGCGCTCAGCGGCCCGACGAAACCCATGAAGTCGAAGCCGGCGAGCGAGGTGAGCTTCTGGTTCCCGTGAATCTCATACGCGATTTTGGGGATATTGGCGATGTGCACCAGGGTTTCACCGACGCTGCGAGTTTCCGGCGTGGCGCGAAATCCGTAATGCTCCTCGCCGATGTCTTCCGCGATCTGGATGGTGTTGTCGCGGACCGTGCGAAACGCGGCCGCGAGATCTTTTGCTCCGTAGTAGGTCATCATGTCCATTGTAGCCAAGCGCGGCACTGGGGTCGGTTTGCCGGGTAGCGGCGCTTTAGCGCCCACTGACGATGGCGTCTCGCCCGCAAAGAATCGGAGAGTCGAATTGGTGAAGCAGTGAGGTATTCGGGACCCTTCGAACCAGAGCCGCACCCTTCGAAGCGTGCCGGTTCAGCTTCCGGCCTTGGAACTGCCGGATTTGCACTGAGTCCGGCGGCCTTCAATGCGACAGTTGAACATTTCCTTGGCCTTCGGATTCCTGAGGCTGAGGGTCCAACTCGAGCCGGACTTGTTCAGCAGGGTGTAGCCGAACTGCTCCTCGTCCTCGCCCTCCTGAACCATGAGCCCGTAAATCTGAACATCGTTGGTTTGTCCGCGCGCGGCCTGGACGAGCTTGGTGCCGGCGTCTCCGGCAACAATCTGAAGCGGCCGCTCCGCGCCGTAGCTCAACAATTCGAACAGGTGCGTGTGTCCGGAGAGAACCATGGCGATGCCCTGGGGCGAGGCTTGATTCCAGGCTTGCTGAAGGACATCCGTTTCGGCGACCGCGGGCGAGGAGCTCGTAGCCGGCTTGAGCGCCCAGAACGGGTGATGGTCCACCAGCCAGGCATTCTCCGCGTGCAGCGAAGCGAGCTGCGCGGCATAGTTGCGTAACTGCTCGGGATCGACGCTGCGTTGATCGGCCGCCGAGGAATCGAACTCGATCAGTTGAAACATTCCCAGTTGAATCGAATACGGCGGCGGCATAGCTTGGCACGGGCCGCCTTGCCAGGGCCTCGGATCCAGATAATAAAACCAGCCGCGCCAGGACCGTGAGCAGTCCTCGTGGTTGCCGCGGGAGAAGGCCCACGGCGCCGCTTCCAGCAGCTCGGCGGCGGGCTTGAAAAAATCCGCATTCCAGCTATCCCAGTTGTCGCCGGAAGGACTGCCGCCGCACTTGCCGCGGTCTTTGGGCGGGCAAGGATCTTCGCGATACAGGTAGTCGCCAACGTGGATGACTAATTGCGGCTGCGCGGAAGCGGCGGCCTTGGCGACGCGTTCGAACGGCCATTCCCGATTGCAATCCTGCACTTCGTCGCCTTTGATGCGGCAGCCGGTGTCGCCGATAACCACGATTCGCGACGGGTCGGGATGGGGGAGAGGCAGAGCCTGCCCCTTTACGCGCGCCGACCTCGCCCCGGGGGGAAGCGCCACTTCGCAGACGGGACGGAATCCGCTGGGCGCCGGCTGGCGCGGCGTCATCGCCAGGCTCGCTCCATCGACATCCGCGTTGGGGCAGTCCGCCACGCCGTTCACCACCACGCGTGCGATCGCCCGCCCGCCTTCACCCAGTTCCACCCAGGCGGGAGACAGGATCTGGCCGTGTGCGAGGATTCCGGCTCCGAGAAGCAGCAGGCGCGCATTCCGCATGTTGCTACTGTATCGAGGCGATGTTGCGGTAAGATGAAAGCGCCCCGTTACGAAGGGGACCAAGAAGTCACGATTCCAGAATCAACTCGGATCGACGCGGCGAAGGGGAACGGACCACCGTTCCCCTTCTCGTTGTTTCGGAGACCGCGCAGAACCCGCTCCAGGCAAGCTTGGCCCGGCGCGATCGGGAACTCGCCCGCGCAACCCGCACGCGAGTGAATTTCGCGCGGCCCGGCCGTATGTCAAACTAAAGTTTCAATGCATACGCGGCGCATGGCGGCCTTTTTGCTGGGGGTTTGGCTGGGGGGCAGCATCCTGATGCTCCTGATCCAGGTTGAAAACCTGCGCTTCACGCCATCCCTCCTGTCGTCCACTTCCGATCAGGCCGCGGAGCTCCTAAAGAAGACCGGGCCCCGGCAGAATGTGGAACTGCTGATGAGATACCAGGCCGCCGAACAAAACCGCCGCTACTCCTACATCTGGGAGGAGGCCCAATTCGGCCTGGCGCTGATTCTGGCCGGATGCCTGTTTCTGGGAACCCAGAGGCGCCTTTTCCCCATGGTGTTCTGCGCCGCGATGCTGCTCATCGTTATCTTCGAGCACGTAGGCGTCACGCCGGAACTGGCCTACCGCGGACGCGAAGCCGATTTCCCTCCCGGCAGCGTGTCCTATGGTGTGCAAACGCGGGTGTGGGCGCTCGATCAAGTGTACGCGTGGGTGGAGGGAACCAAGCTGGCGCTGGGCGCTCTGCTCTCCGGCTATCTATTTATCTTCCGTGCCAGGCGCACCCGCAAGCAGATCAACGCGATCGATTTTCCCGAACACAGCCACATGGATGGATGACGCATTGATGGGTGACTTTGGAGTCTCCGGCACGTTGCCCAGTCACTTGCTTCCGAGCGGAACCCTCAGCGAACCGGCTGCACCCGTGGCTTGATCCTGCGCCACGATTCGGAGGACTCCGGTGGGCGCTTCCAGTGCAATCGAAGTCTCGACCACGATCGGCTTTTCGAGACTCGCGGCGAGCTGGTCCTCGGGAATCTGGATCCTCTCCGTGATCGTCCGGGCGGCCTTTGATCCCTCTACAAAGAATGAAACATCGAGCGCCCCAACCCAGGAGGCGTCCTGGCGATCCAGCTTCAGATTGTGGAGGTCGACGGAAAGACGCACATGGTAGGAACCCGGGTGCGCCTGATCCGGCGCAGTCTCGGCAAAAAGCCCTAGTTGGGTGGCGTCCAGAGAGTCTCTGAGTAGCTGGTCCAATGTCGGACGGTCAGTCGCATCGGCAGGTGCGATGGACGCGGAATAATTTTCGCGATAACGAACGCTGGCGCCGGCTCTGGCCACCTTAACCTTGAGCTTGTGCACATCCCGATCCTTGGAGGCGTTTTCCTTTGATTCCGGCGCGGAATAGAAGCCCACAGTATAGGTGAGTTCGGCGTCCTCAACGGCGGTTTGAATCGAGTCCTCGATGCCGTTGGTGTTGAAGTACACGTCGCCTCCCGTGAGGCCGGCCAGCTTGTTCATGGTGTCGATGCCGGACGGGCCCGCGGGCACACCGGCGCGCATCATCTGTATCAGCGGCGGCTGTTTTGTCCCCGGCGTGTCGGCAGTGGGTATGGCCGTTGACAGGGCTCCGATCAGCCCGCGCGCATCCACTGCGTAAAGCGCCAGGTTGGCGTTATTGAGCGCACGCGCGGCTTCCTCCATGTCCGGGGTAAAGTCGACGACGCGGTCCGGAAGGACAATGATGAGAGGGAAGCTAGCCGTGACCCAAATCAAGTTCTTGCGGCCTGGTGCGCTTGCAAAATGCCGGGCGATGGCCTCCAATGCGTGCTTTGTATCCGTCACACGTTGCGTGAGTGCCTGAATCCCGAACTCCTCAGCCGCTCGTCCCGTCATTCCGGCGCCGTCGGCGTAGCTTTGGGCCTGCGGCTTGAGGCTGTTCGCGGCCCGGCGGAGGAGATCAGGATCGTCCGTGAGTTCCTGCACGGACTGCATGCCGTCCCTCCCGAAGGTGTAGATGCCGATTCGGTCTCTCTTGCGGCGCTTCTCGATAAACTTCACGATTCTCTGGATCGCGTAGGCCTGGTCGGTCCGCTGTGTATTTTTCTGGTCTACGAGTATGACCGTCGTGGTGGCCGGCACCTCGCCGTCGCGGTTCAGCCGGTTCGACACCGCGCCCGGCGGAAGCGAAACAGCGGGCCGTCCTGAGGTCTCGGCCGATTTGAAAGAAGACGATCGAACGGAAAAGACGGCGATTTCTTGCGGCTTTCCGTTATCGAGTAGAGTGAAGTCTTGCTTGGTCAACCCGGCGGCGGGGCCATTCTTGTCCCGCACGACGACATCCACCTGCACCAGCTTGGTTCCGGCGCGAAAGGTCGGCGCCGGAAGAGTCTGCTGGGCCGCCGCAACCATCCCCGCAAGGAACAGTAGACTGGCCCATTGGCGCATTTTTCACTCCCCTAATATACCTCGCGCACCTTCATCGCTTCGTCGAGCAGCGCCAGCAATTGTTCCCGCGTCAACTGGATTTTTTCCGCGGGGTCCGGAAGGTCTTCGGCGGCCAACGGATTGCCCGGCTCGATGCGGGTGCGCGACTTGATTCCGTATCGCGTTCGCGCCGCGAACAGCGTCTCGATCTCGGCGCGGGGCAGGGGACGGGCGCCGCCCAGCAGCTCCGCCACTAAAGTGACGCGCGCGAAGTGCTCCACCTTGTCCATGCGGCAGTATGCCTGAAACAGATCCTCGCCCCAGGCAACCGCGCCGTGGTTGGCCAGCAGCACGGCGTCGTGCCGCTCGACATGCGGCAGCAGGCTTTCGCCTAACGCCGGCGTTCCCGGAGTTCCATAGGCCGCCAGAGGAACCGAACCCAGCCCCACGATCACCTCGGGGAGCAAGCCCAGATTCAGCTCGCGTCCGGCCGCCGCGAAACCGGTGGACACCGGCGGATGAGCGTGAACCACCGCGCGCACGTCTTCGCGCATTCGGTAGATGGTCAGGTGCATGTGCAACTCGGAGGATGGCTCGCCCTTGCCTTCGACCTTCTTGCCGTCCAGCCCGCACACAATCGGGTCGTCCTCGGCGAGCAACCCCTTGCATGCACCCGCGGGTGTAACCAGAATCCGGTTGTCCCCCATGCGCGCGGACAGATTTCCGTCGCAGGCGGCGATCCACCCTTTTTCGGACATAAACCGGCCGATCCGGACCATGTCCTGGCGCAACTGCTGCTCGGTTTGCGGCATGGAGGCCTGCATCGATAGAGTCCTTAGATTGTAGCAACCGTCGGGGGTCCGTGCCACTCGCCTGCCAGGACGGTCATGGATCTTACCGCTCTCCAGATGCTTCAGTGCAACAGCTCCAATTCCAATCGGCGGAATTGCCGGAAGCCTTTGTCGAATGTCACAAGCCTGCGCGACGCCGCGATGGCGAAGGCCGCCAGGTAGGCGTCGGTGACAAGCTTTCCGGCCGGCATCCGTTGAACCAACAGAGTGGGTAGAACGGAGTCAAGGAGCGGAGGCTCCGGAACAGATTCAAGCCGCTCGTCCTCGAGCAGTTCCTCGATCGAACGCCAAGCCGCACCGGCGGAGATGGCGTCGTCTCCCATGACGGACCGATGATTGAGCAGACGGATCAGCGCGAGCTGAACCTCGCGGCAAAGGCCTGCTTCGCCCGCCGAAAGCGTGCCAAACCACTTACGGGCGGAGTCGTGATGCACGTGCTGCCGCGCCACCAGGGCCAGCAGCACGTTCACGTCAACCAAACAGAGCTTCATCGATCCGCTTTGAGGTGAGGTCGCGAATGGGACGAGCTTTCTTAGACCCGATCACGGGCGGCTCGCGGCGGACCTTTCGGCTTTCCGGCGCAAGCTTCTGTTCAACCGCCTCGACGAAAAACTGCCGAAGCGAAATTCCGGCGAGCGCGGCGCGGCTCTTGGCTCTGGTAAGGACCTCGTCGGGCATTTCTATCGTCGTCCGCATATGCCACAATTATGCCGTACGCGGCTCCGACGATGAGCCACGGGCGGGTGTGCCGGCGCAGACGGCTCCCCTTTGTCCCTTACAATTGGGAGGGTGGATAAACGCCGCATGTGCCCGAATTGCCGGGCATTCATCACTACCGACGACAAGGTCTGTCCGTACTGCGATCTCCGGCTGGGGGAGCGCGCCGTCGATCGACGTTCTCCCGCCGATGTTCTGGGAGGTCTGATTCCGCACGCCCGCTTCACCACCACGATGATCCTGCTGGTGAATACCGGTATGTATATCGCCACCGTGCTGTATAGCATGCACGGCAACCGCGGCGGCGGGATGGATATCGATGGCCAGACTCTGCTCGATTTCGGAGCCAAGTATTCGGCAGCCATTTTCGCCGGACAGTGGTGGCGTTTGATTACCGCCGGCTTTCTCCACGGCGGACTGTTGCACATCGGCATGAACATGTGGGTCCTGTTCGATCTGGGCGTGCAAGTTGAGGAAACCTACGGCACCAGCCGCTACCTGGTGTTCTACTTCGTCTCCACTGTGTGCGGATTCCTGGCCAGCTCGTGGTGGTCCCCGAGTCTCTCCATCGGCGCGTCGGCGGGAATCTTCGGCTTGATCGGAGCCATGATCGCGCATGGCGTGCGCGACCGTTCCGCCTACGGAGCGGCGGTCCGCCGCGTCTACACGCGTTGGGCGCTGTATGGGCTGGCCATGGGAATCCTGCCGTTTTTCTCCATCGATAACGCCGCGCACATCGGCGGCGTGACCAGCGGGTTCGTCATCGGTTACCTCGCCGGAACTCCGCGCTTCTCGGGCGTAGTGGAGACGTTCTGGCGTGCCGCGGCGGGCATTGCCTTGGCGATCACCGCGCTGGCGTTCGCCCTGATGTTCCTGGCGCTGACCTCGAGTCAGCAGTAGCCGCCCCTTCACCGGTCGGGTTCTGTAACGCGCTAACTAGCGGGCCACCAACTTCGCGAGCCCCGCGTTTCCTGCGGCATCGTACACCCGCACCGAGATCACGTGTTCCCCCGCGGGTAAGTTCGCCAACGCGATGGTGAACCGCTCCTCGGGCGAATCGGTCACGCCATCGGAAGCTTCGACCAAGACCCACGGACCGGCGTCGACGGAATATTCGCAGCGCCGCAGCGAGCCGCGGTCGACGGCATCCGCATAGATCAGGAAGCTGGTTCCGGTGCGCCCCGGGCCGCTGAGAGTCACCACCGGCGGCGTATTGTCGATCGTCACCGGTGTGCTCACCAGCTCCGCTTCCCGCGCCAGGTCCACTGGATTCGAGGGCCGGTCGGATGCGACCACGCGAAAGAAATACCGCCCATCCGCCAGCGCGTCGCTATCCATCGAGTACACGGTCTCGGTCAAGTTGGCGCGCAGCAATTTCCATTGCGATTCATCCTCGCCGCGGAAGTACAAACTGTAGATCAGCCGGTCGCCGTCCGGATCGTCCGCCTGCCACACGACTTGGATCTGTTGCCCTCCGCCGTGGGCAATTGTCCCCACTGGCGTGGAATCGGAGCTTGCCGGCTTGGTTGCAGCGGCGCCGGCCGCGACAATCGATTTAACCACGGGCGGTGAGTTTTGTGGCAGATACGCGACGATCACATCGTCGATCGCGGGCGCAGAGCCCGCGCTTCCCGTAAAATCGGCGCGCCACTGAATGTAGCGGGCGTTTGGGCTTACAATCGCGGGACTTGCGGCCGCGGACTGCGCGGGGTCGGTGACCGGCTCCGACCAATCGCTCCACGTCGTATCGGGCCGCGCCGAATTGCCGCTGCGCGTCCGCAGCGCGATGCCTTTTGAATCTCCGTGCCAGGAAATCCGTCCCCACTTCGCGACCGCTCCCGCATCGTGCACGGGCGATTCGAACCAGCCGTTCGCCCCGCCGTTCCCAGGGGCTCCGCCGCCCAGACTCAGGAGCTTCCCCAGGTTCCCCGTCGACATCAGCAAACTCCGGTTCGAAACCAGCAGGCGGGTGGCGTCGCCTTCATTCGCCTGCGCCAGAAGCGTGGCCCGGAGCGCGCCCTCCAGTTGATAAATGCGCCCTTCGGCGTCGGTGAGAAAGAGCACCGACGATCCCTCTACGGCTACGTCGTAGATATTTTCATCCTTCGAAGTCCACAGCGTTTCAACGGAGTTGTCGGCGGAAATCTTATACAGCGCGGAACGGTCTCCGCTGGAAGATTCCGCGCTGGGCGCCGCCGCGACCACGGTGGTCTGCGAAGCCTGAGCCGCGGGTTTAGGCGCCTCCGGTTTGGGCGGAGGATTGATCCCGCTCTGCTCGGTCACGGTGATGGTGGTGCTGACGGAGGGCACGCCCGCGCCGGTTACGGAGGCGATCGCGCTGGAAGCCGCGCCCACGCGCTTGGCCACGCCGCCGCCCATCGCCGCCGCATAGATGCCGCCGTCCGCCGCCGGAACAATCGAGCGAATCTCCGGCAGGCTCGATTTGTATAACACGAACGCCTTGCCGGGCGCGCTCACCCGATACAGAATCCCGTTCGGCTCGGAACCCGCAAGCAGCCGGCCTTGCGCATCGAACGCCAGCGCGGTGACGTGAGCTTGCCCGGTTTCGTAGTACACCGTTCCTTGCGCCGGACCGCGTTGCCCCGCCGCGGTCACCCGGAAGATCTTGCCTTCGTCTCCGGTCGCCACCATCAACGCGCCATCCGGAGCCACGGCCAGCGCCCAGATGTAATGCGCCCCCGGCGCGAAGTACTCGGCGGCTTTTCCGTTCTCGATGCGATACACCTTCCCGTCCGGCGACGTTCCGGCATACACGACGCCCTTGGGATCGACGGTCACCGCGAAGATTTCGGGTTGATCGGCGGTCCACACCAGCGCGCCCTGGCCGGCGCTGTCCACGCGGAACAGGCGTCCGCGATTGCCTGTCCCCAGATAGATGGATCCATCCGGCGCCGTTGCGACGCTCCACACTTCGGCTTGCCCCGAATCGAATACGGTGGCCAGAGCCGGGCCAAGAGACAGCTTGCCGTCATAGGTGATGGAGAGCCCGGCAAGACGCCCGCGCGAGAAGTCCGGGTAGCCGTTCATCTCCCAGGTTTGGGTTGACGCCGCGGCGCACATTGACGCAAACCAGCACGCAACGGCGCACGCGAGCAACGGCGGCCTCACTCCTTCACCTCGATCTGAATGGTCTTCGATCCCGTCACGACGCTTTGACCGGCCGGGATTTCGATCTCCGCAACCTTCGCCCCGCGCGTGGACGCGAGCGACGCCGCACCGGGTTGCGACCGCCCCAGAATCGCCGCCAGCGACGCGGGAGGGTCGGGCAGATCGCGCCCATCCACGCTGTATGCCGCATCGGCGCGCCACACGCGCACGTAGGCGCTGGTATTGGAGCGCAGCCCGTTCAGCAAATTCAGCACCTGCGCCGCCGAGCGCGCCTGCACGGATAGCGCGCCCTGGAACTCGAACAGATTCGCGCTCGACGCATCCGACACGGTGAGATACAAAAGCCCCGGCGGTGCGCCCACGGGAACGCGATAGCGGGTCTTCTTCACCGTCTCGGCGCCGTTCTCGCCGGTGAACACGACGCCGATCTCCACGTCGTCGCCGGGATGGGCCTGGCGCGGCGCGAAGGCATCGGCGATCTGCATCTGGTTGTGCGTCTCGGTCGGCGCGATCTCCAGCGTGACGCTCTTCAGCCGCAGGGCGTCGAACCCGCTGGTCAATGCATAGGAAAGCGGCGTGGCCACGCCCAGGGACGCCATCGCGGCTGTGTTCACGTCGCCGCTATACACGTTGTCGAGCTTCACGGAGCCGCCCTCGAAATCCGCATGTCCGCGCACCGCGTAGGTGGCCGCGCCCACCGAGCGCTCCGTCGAATCGATGGCCGAAAATACCGCCATCTGGGCGACCAAAGGCGTCAGGATGGGGTCCCGCGCGACGCTCATGTGGTAATCGTTCTTGCCCACGCGAATATCCAGAGGCGCCAGGGCCGCGCGCCGGCCCACGATACCGGAAATCGCCGTGTCGCGGTCCGCCGTGATCGCCCCCATCCACTCCGTCGCCTGAGAAATCTTGAATGAGTTCGCCAGATTGGGGAGCAGCGCCAGCACCTCGGCGCGCGCAAACGGCAGGTCCGTCGGACCCGTCGCCATGAAGCGGTGCCCGAAGGCGTAAATCTTTTCCCCATCGACAGCCGTCACCGTGCCGTCGGCGTTCACGTTCATGTCCCCGGACATGAGGTGGACGCTGATCATGGAACCGGGCTCGAGCGTGCGCGGATCGCCCAGTTTGTCAGAGAGATTCGCCCCGCCCGAAACACCCTGCTGCGGATCGAGGCCCAAGGCGCGAAGCTGCGGCGCGAAATGATTGAGCGTGGCCGCCGTGAATCCCGAAAACGCCAGCGGCGTGGCAATTTCTTCAAGCCGCATTCCGCCGCTGACAAAGCTGGCACGCGGGCGAATAGCGGCGAGCGCAGTGGGAGACTGCGGCTCCACGCGCAGCATCTCCTCGATCGGCCGGATGCCCGCGATGGCTACTTTGGATTCGGAAAACCCCAGCGCCACCGCGCCCGCCAGCTTTCCGTCGATATACACCGGCGACCCGCTCATCCCTTGCAGAACGCCCGTTTCCGCCAGAGGGCCTCCGCTCAGTCTCGCCAGGATGATGGATTGCCGCGGCCCGACATTTTCGAGCACGCCCAGAACCTCGACCTGAAACTCCTCCACTCGATTGCCGGCGAACACCGTGCGGCCGACGCCGTGCTGCCCCGCGCGCACGTCTTTCAGCGGAAAAATATCCGGCGCGGCTTTGAGAAGTGGCGCGGCGAGGAAAGGCGCAAGCGCCGCGGCAACCAGGATGGGAAGCAACTTCACAGTCTTATTCTAGCGGGAGTATATTTGATAAGGATAATGACCGGCCGGAAAGGATCAATGAACCATGTCGAAATCCAAGAAGAGCTCGGTTGATCGCCGCGGATTCCTGAGAGGCGCGGCTGCGGGCGCAGCGGCGTTAGTGGCGCAAGCTCCGGCAGTGCGAGCGCAGGACCAAGCAGCTCCAGCACCGGCAGGTCGTGGAGGCGGCCGAGGAGGCCGTGGCGGCGGAGCCAATCAGACCGCTCTGGCGCGCGAAGACGGCAACGCCCGTCCCGGACCGGTTAGCCGCATCGTCGAGCATCCCGGCTCCGACCACATGGTCGACGTGATCAAGGCCATGGGCATCGAGTACGTGGCGTTCAATCCCGGATCGAGCTTCGAAGGCCTGCACGAGTCGCTCATCAACTACGGCAAGAACAGCATGCCGGAAATCATCACCTGCTGCCACGAAGAGTCGGCAGTGGCGATGGCTCACGGCTATGGCAAGATCGAGAACAAACCCATGCTGGCCCTGCTGCACGGCACCATCGGCATCCAGCACGCCGCGATGGCGATTTACAACGCCTACGGCGACCGCGCTCCGATCCTCATGATGACCGGCGCCAGCGACAGCGCCGTTCCGGCCCACGACGCCGTCGATATGGCCGCCATGTGCCGCGACTTCGTCAAGTGGGATCATCAGCCCGACGAGCTGAGCCAATTTGCGCCGACGGCGATGCGTGCCTACAAGCTGGCGGTGACGCCTCCCATGGCCCCGGTGCTGCTGGTGGTGAAGGCTCCGCTGCAACAGGAAGCGCTCCCGGCCAATGGCATGAATGTGCCCAAGCTGGTGCTGCCGGTGTTCCCCAGCGCGGATCTGGCGATGGTGCGCGAGATCGCCAAGGGTCTGGTGAATGCGCAGAACCCGCACATCAACGCCGGGAAGATGGCGCGCAGCCAGGAAGGCATCGACCTGCTGGTGAAGCTGGCCGAGCTGACCGGCTCGACGGTCAGCGGCGTGGGTGAACGCATCAACTTCCCCTCCCGCCATCCGCTGGCCGGTACCGGCGACCGCGGCATTCCCGTGGACTTCAATTTGAACCTGGAAGGCGGCGGTGGGGGCGGCGGCGGTGGCCGCGGAGGACGAGGCGGTGGCGCCGCTGCCGGCGGTGGGCCCCGCACCTACACCATTACCTCGGCCGAATTCCTGGCCACCCACAACTACAACATCAACCGCAACGCGCCCACCGGCGATGTTGTGATCGAAGCCGACGCGCAAGCTTCTCTGCCGGCGATCGTCGAAGAGGTGCAGAAGGTGCTCACCGCGGATAAGAAGAATGCGATTAGCGAGCGCATCAAGAAGCACGCCGCGGCCAATATCGCCGCGCGGGCCGCGGCCATCGACGGAGAGAATTTGGGCTGGAATGCCAGCCCGATTTCGCTTCAGCGCCTGTGCGCCGAGTTGTGGCCCTTGATCGAGAAGGAAGACTGGTCGCTGGTATCGCCGCAAGGCTTCATCGGAAACCTGCCCAACACGATGTGGAACATGAGCAAGACCTACCACTACATTGGCGGGCAAGGCTCCGGCGGAATGGGCTATGGCGCTCCGGCCGCGGTCGGCGCGGCGCTGGCCAACCGGAAGTACGGCCGCTTGTCGGTCAACATCCAGACCGACGGCGACATGAACTACGCTCCGGGCGTGCTCTGGACCGCCGTGCACCACAAGATCCCGCTGCTCACGATCATGCACAACAACCGCGGCTACCACCAGGAAGTCATGTTCGTCGAGCAGCAGTGCAGTGTCCGCAATCGCGGCGCGGACATGGCTCACATCGGCACCCGCCTGATCGAGCCCAACATCAACTACGCCACCATGGCGAAAGCCTACGGCATGGAGAGCAAGGGGCCGATCGAGGATCCCAAGGAGCTGGCAGCCACGCTCAAGTGGGGAGTCGATCTCGTGAAAAAGGGCCAGCCTGTGATGATCGATGTCGTCACGCAGCCGCGCGCATAAAGGAGAAATACACAAGTGAGCAAGATTTCAGTTTTCTTCGCATCGCTGGCGGTGGCTGTGGGTTTCTCCACCGCCATGCTGGGCCAGCAAACCGCCGGTCCCGCCGCCGAGCTCAAGGGCGACGCAGCCAGGGGCAAGGACTCTTTCATCAAGTACACTTGCTACGGATGCCACGGCTTTTCCGCTCAGAATGGACCCGGACGCAATCGCCTGAACCCCATGACGTTCACCGTCGGCGGGTTCATCGGAGCCGTCCGAGCCCCCGGCTCCAATCAGATGCCGACTTACTCGGCCAAGGTGATTTCGGACCAGCAGTTGGCCGATATCTGGACCTACGTCAAGACGCTCCCGAACGCTCCCGCGGCCAAGGACATCCCGCTGCTTCAGCAGATCAAGCAAGAAGCGACCAAATAAGTTCGCTCCTGCAAAACAAGAGGGGCAGGATGCGACTGGTGCGCCGGAATCAATAGACTAAGAGAACACCCATGCTCTTTCTCCCACAATCTATCTATGATTCGCGCCGCCACCTATGGAGCGACTTTGAAGCCGGCAAGATAACCGCGGAACAGCCTTTCAGAAGATGCTTAAGCTGGACCCGGACGACCACATCGGGATGATCGGACTGGGCCGGTTGCGGCGGGAAGCAGGCGACCTTGGAGCGGCGGAGGAGTATTTCTGGCGTGCCGTGCAGGCGCATCCCTGCATGCAAGCCCCCTACCTGGAGTTGGCGCGGACGTTCAATCGGCGGCCGGAATCGGATGCGCTGTCGAAGGCGCTGGCCGAACTGGGAGTCGAGAAACGCGCGCTCGACGACGCGACCTTCCTGGAGGGAGTGGATTTCGAAAAGGCCGGACTCCAGGGAGAGGTTCTTGAGACATTCAGGAAGCTCCCTAGCGCCAGGCAAGCCGGTCGAATACGACGACGGAGTTGGAGGTCTGCTTGCCCTGCGCGTCAAACTGGTTCACAGTCTCCGTCATGGTCTTGCCGTCGTCGGAAACCTGGTTGACGCCGGTTGAGGAGATCCTCCCGTTCTGCCGGTCGGTCCATTCCAGAGTATTCGCGTCTTTCCTGGTGAATGCGACCGTCCGCGCCGGCTTGGTTCCAGCGTTCAAGAACTCTCCCAGAGTACGTGGCACATACACCGGGTATTCCTTGCCGTCGTATCTGGCCGCGGTGAAAGTGAACGTCGCCCCATTCGGGGTGGTCGTGACGATGGTGTGGAGCATCAGCCCGCCACCCCGGTCCTGGTATTGGCGCACGGAAACGACGCCCGGTTGGGGCGTCCCGGACTTTTCAAAATTCCGTTTCCACGATCCCAGGAAAGAATTCGCGCTGGCCGCCGGGGCCTGAGCCTGAAGCGCGAACATGCATGAGAACGCCAGACCGGCCGCAACCCAAACTTGTCGCGCGCGATTCATATCAACCCCCCTTTAGCGGGCGCCGCCCTCATAGGCTTCCACCTGGTGCTCCAGGATGTCTAGAGGCACGGTGCCGGTGTCAAACACCACATCGTGGAACTGGCGGAGGGAGAAACGGCTGCCCAAGGCCTGACGCGCCTTCTCCCGGAGCTCGACGATTTTCATCTGCCCGATCATGTAAGAGCACGCTTGCCCGGGATAAACCACGTAACGCTCGACCTCGCTGGGCTCGATGCCGTAGTCGATAGCTTGCTGACGGGTCCAATGTTTGGCGTGAATGCCGGTGTCGACCACCAGGCGGCGGGCGCGGAACAGAGCGGCGTCAAGCTGGCCAAGCTGGCCTTCCAGGTCGCCTTCGTACCAGCCGGATTCGGCGGCAAGCCGCTCCGCGTACAGCCCCCAGCCTTCGGAGAAAGCGGAGATGCCCCCCAGAGCGCGGATCTGACGGAAGCGCGGCAGATTGCGATCCTCTACTTCAAGCGCGATTTGAAAATGGTGGCCGGGAACAGTCTCGTGATACACCAGGCTGCGCAAACCGAACTTGGTCATGCGATCCGGCCGCAGCGGGATTTGGAAGACGCCGGGGCGCGAGCCGTCGGGCGCGGGAGAGTTGTAATTCGCCGCGGCGTTGGCCTCGCGGAAGCGCGGAAATGGCTGGGCGACCACCGGCGACTTGGGAGTCTTGTCGAACAGCAGCGCAGATCGCTTTTCCGCGTCGCGGAGGATGCCCTCGACATCCTTCATGATGAGCTCGCGGCCGGCTTCGGTTTGCGGATAGCCGAGGTCTTGCTTCAGCTTCTCGATGCGATCGTTGACTGACCCTTCGGTGCGCCCCAAGCGCCGCAAGATCGCGTCCATTTCTCCTTCGATGCGGGCGACCTCTTTCAGCCCGATTTCGTGGATCTGATCTGGGGTGAGATCGGTTGTGGTGAAGCGGCGGAGGAAATAAGCGTAGGCTTCCGCACCGCCCTTGAGGCGCCATAATCCAGCCTCGTCGTTGGAGCGCGGGAGTTGGGATTCGAGTAGCGCGATGGCTCTCTTCCAAGCCGGGTAAACTTGCGCCTCCACGATCTTTTCGGCCTGCGATTTCAGTTCGGCGCGCCGGGCCTCGGGGATCTTCGCGGCTTCCATCTTTTGCTCGAAAACCACCACGAACGGATTCTGCGCCGGAGCGGGATCGGCGAAGCTCTGCATCTGCTTAATGGTGGCCTGGAGGATGAACTTCGGTGGAATGATGTTCTTAGCCGCGAGGCGGCGCGATTCGGCGATGGCTTCGTCCATGCGGCTCGAGACTTGGCCGAGGGCCGCAATATAGTTGGCTGCGTCCTTTTCATTCGCCAGCGGGTGCCGGACGGTCATGGCTTCGACCACGTTGATATTGACGCCGTTCATCTGTTGCAACGGGAAACTGTAATCGAGGTAGGGCTCTTCAGCCGCGGCGATTTCCAGTTGCCAGCGCATGACATCGGCCGACAGCCGCTGCGCTTCCGTCATCCGGGAGCGGTCGAACTTGGCGAGCCCGGCGAGACCTTTGCGCGCGAGTTGAATGCGCGACTCGCGGTAGGCGCGGGTTTCCGGCGTAAGTTGGCGCTCCAGGCGGTCTTGCTCTTCGCCCGTGAAATAACGGGTGGATGTCGCCTGGCTGGGGTTACCGCGAACCCATTCGTCGGTGAAGTCGCGGAAAAAATCGTTGACACTGCTCTGCTGGGCGGGCAATGCAAGCAGGATAAGGAACACTCCGGCCACGGACATCGCGAGGCGTTTCATGCGTACGATCCTACCACCAACTTATGCGAGGTGACGAACCGCATCCTCCACCTTTTTTGCCTCCGCCGCGTAGTCCCCGCCTTCGAGCAGAAGAGCCGGTCCGAACGTTACCTTCGACGGTCCGTGCGTGGGCCAATGCGCGTCGCGGTGGAACACTCGCTCCAGCCCTTGAAGGCGCACCGGCACCACCGGAACCCGCGTGCGCGACGCCAGCATCGCGACTCCCGGAAAGAACGGGAGAAGCTCGCCTGCATGGGTGCGGTCGCCTTCTGGAAAGATCAGCACGCACAAGCCTTCGTCGGTGAGCGATCCCATGTAGCGCAGCGTGCGGCGCGCGCCCATCTCCCGCTGCGGCAAGGGAAACGCGTTGAAGAACAGCGTTGCCGAGTAGTATTGCAAGCCGCTGGTGAAGCGCCTCCAGCGCGAGAAGCGCTCCGGGTGAAAGTGCGGCTCGAACCATTCTTTCGCCATGGCCGGGGCGAGGCGGCCGCGCCACTCCGGCGGCAGCGCGCACAGAATCGCCGGCACATCCATGAAGCTCTGATGGTTGGGCGCGAAGATCACAGGAGGCCGCAAGTCTCGCAGGTTCTCGATCCCCGCCACGGCGATGCGCGTAAAGTATCGCGTGAGCGGGCGCACCAGCGTCGCTTGCACCGCGCGCCGCAGCCATCGAGCCGGCCAGGAACGGTTCCACGACGGAAACTCGAGCGGAGTTTCGGCCGTGGGCGCGGCTTCCGCCGATCTCGCCAAATCGGCTCTCGTTAAGTCCGCCACGGTCCGCGCCGCCGTGAACGAACTTTCGTCGATGGCTGTGTCGAGCTGCTGCTCCATCTCCATCAGGAGCTGTACGCGATCGAGCGAACTTAACCCCAGCTCATCCAGAGTCGTCTCCAATGTGATGGCGCGGTTGGGGGCGTAGCGCTGAAGCATTCCTATCACTCCACCGCTCCTGGCGAAAGACGGCCGGAGGCCGCCCGCGATGCGTTGCCGGACCTCCGCGCGCTTCAGCTTGCCGGTGCCGGGCGTGCGCGGAAGGTCCTCCCCGGGAGGCCAGAGCGAGACGGCGCGGATTTTCTGATGATCTTCCAGTTTTTCGTTGGCGCGGCGGACGATCGCGTCCGTATCCGCTCCGGCTTCGGCAACCAGCACGGCGTGCACCTGATCCGGTCCGATCACGGCGCAGTCGCGCACTCCTGGAATCGTTCGCAGCACGGCTTCGACGTCCTCCGGAAAGACTTTTCGCCCGTCCGGGAGCACGATTGTCTCTTTCTTGCGCCCGCGAATCGTCAGGCGGCCCTCGGTGTCCATCTCGCCGATATCGCCGGTTCGGAGCCAGCCGTCGTCAAGCGACTCGCCCTCGCCGCCACCAAAGTACCCGCGCGAGACGTTGCCGCCGCGCACCAGCACCTCGCCGTCGTCGGCCAGGCGGATCTCGACGCCGCCGACGGGCGTGCCGACGGTGCCGCGGCGCGTATGAAAGGGATGGTTCAGCGTCACGATAGGCGCGGTCTCGGTCAAGCCGTAGCCTTGAATCACCAGGAAGCCGAGCCGCAGAAAGAATTCCTCGACAGCCGGGTCGAGCGGTGCAGCGCCGGTGATGAACGCCCAGAATTTCCAGCCGAAGGCGCGATGCACGCGGCGAAAGCGCCACCAGCGGCGGGTCCAGTGCATCTTTTCGGGCAGGCCGTTGCTTGGTTCAAGGCGGCTCTCGGGAAACTCATGCAGGATGTAATCTCGCAACACTTCTAGAATTTTCGGCACCGAAACCAGCACGGACACGCGCCGCGAATGGATCTGCCGCAGGATCTCTTCCGGATGGTAGGACTGCTGAAACACCACGGTCGCGGCCAGCATGGGCGGAATGAAGGCCGCCATCGTCTGCCCGAACAGGTGGCTCAGCGGCAGCAGGTTGAGGAATCGTAGCGGATAGAACGGACGCCCGTATTTACGATACTTTCTGATCTCGTTCTCCACCGGCACGAGGTTCGAAAGAAGATTGCGGTGGGTGATGATGACGCCCTTTGGCTCGGCCGTCGCGCCTGAGGTGAAGACGATTTGGGCGATGTCATCCGGCTTCACATCCACGTGCACGGCGGTCTCCGGCTGTTGCGAAGGCCATTCGAAGTCGGCGAAGCGCCAAGCGCCGGCGATGGCGTCCTGAGGCGCCGAATCGCCCGTCAGCACCGCGCGAGCCTCCACGATCCCGGCGATCCGGGTCACGAAATCGGTGGAGTTGCGGAAGTCGATGGGCACCGCGATCACACCTTCCAGCAGGCAGCCCCACAGCGCGGCCACCCACTCCGGCCGGTTCTCCGACCAGAACACGATTTTGGCGCCCTTGCCGATGCCCTGCGCGCGCAACTTTGCGGCAAACGCCCGGGCGGCACGCGCGACATCGCCGTAATTGCGATGATGTGTTCGGTTGCCGTCGTCCCAAACCAGGAACTCTTCTTTTAGCGCGGCAAAATCGGCGAAGAAATCGAGCAGAGTTTCACGTGGCATCTGCGCATGCCCCGATGGTTGACAGCCGGAGTGGGGCGGACCCCCTGGTCCGCGGCCCGACCCCCTGGTCGGGCCTAGCTTGGCATTGTCGAACCGACGCCAGGGCCGCCGGACGAGGGCGTCCGGCGCGGACCAGGGGGTCCGCCCCACCGGAGCCAAGCTGAATAATGTCACTCAGTGCGCGACACATCAGTCGGAAATGGCCCATTCGCCGGGAACGATCGGACGCGTTCGCGGCAACGCTCCGCGGTATGCCAGAACCCCCATTCCAGCGAGAATCCCGGCAAAGACGGCGAGCTTGACGGCGTTCGCCTCGGGCGTTCGCGGCAGGATCTTCCACAGCAGGCCGAGCACTGGTTGCGCCGCGCACACCGCCCACACGGTGCCGTAAAAGTAGCGGCGTTCGGTGCCTTCGCCCTTGGTGGAGCCTCTTACGCGCGGCAACCAGCTCAGAAGCCCGCACAGGATCACCACTCCGGCCAGCGGAAAATACGCCTCGTCGTAGATCTGCCGTAGACGCCAAACTCCGTTCGCCAGCGAGTAAACCAACCCCGCCAGGTTCAAAGTCGCGAAGGTGATGAGGTCGCTCCACGCCATTGTATAGCAGACGCGGCGATAGATCGGGTTGGGCTTATCTTCGGTGAAGCGGAGAATGTACGGCCTGGGTTCGACTCCGGGAAGTTGCCCGAACCAGGCCGCCAGGCCCGTCCCGGCCAGAACCAACGCGAGCCACGCGGCCATCCGCGCATCGAAGCCACGCTCGAACAAATCGAACGTCAACGGTCCGGGGGCGATGAAGAACACGAAGATCCAGATGGGCCAGTGCGCCAGGCGGTAATGCGGCTTATTGCGCTCGCGGAAATGGGGCGGCTTGTGACGCAGTTCGGGGCCGGGAGCCACAGGTCAGTTATAGCATCCCGCGGTTTCATTTGAGCGTCGATTTCAGCCGGGCGAGCTCCGCGACGCTCCAAGCCTGCGCCGGGCAGCCCCGGGCCCGCTGCGGTTCTCCAGCGCGCGGTTCTTCAGCGTCGTAAATCTCCGGCACCGATCCCAGGCAAGGCCCGCGCGTGACTGCGTCCTCGAATCGTTCCACGAGCCCGCGGCAATATGCGAGCGTCTCCGGCGTCCTCCCGAACGCGCACAAATACGCGTCGATGAAAGGCCCCATCAGCCACGGCCAGACGGTTCCTTGATGATACGCGCCATCGCGCTCGGCCGGTCCGCCCTGGTAGCGAGGTTTATATTCGGGATCGCCGCGCTCGAGCGTGCGCAGACCCACCGGCGTGAGCAACTCGCGCTCCACGATTCGAACCACCGCCTGTTGGCGCTCGCGTTCGAGCAGATCGTTCTCCAGGCTCACCGCGAAAATCTGGTTGGGCCGGAGCTTCGACACTGGACCGTCTTCCGCCAGCACGTCGTAGAGGCACTCCCGCTCCGCGTTCCAGAACTTCGCTCGAAGGCTTTCGCGGACCGCAAGCGCTTCGGCGCGGCAACCATCATCTCCCCAATCCGCCATCAGGCACAGCGCGGCATGCCACAGCGCGTTAATCTCCACCGGCTTGCCGTCGCGGGGCGTCACTACCCAGTCGCCGGCCTTCGCGTCCATCCAGGTAAGCTGGGTGCCCGGTCCGCCGGCGCGGAGGAGGTGATCGGTTGGATCCACGCCGATTCCATACCACGTTCCACGGCGGTGCCAGTCCAGGATGTCCTTCGCGGCGGGATAGAAGACGTCGCGCAGGAACGTCCGGTCTCCGCCGGCCGCGAGCCAATGGCGCATCGCCTGAAACATCCACAGCGTTGCGTCAGCGGTATTATACTCGGGCGTTTCTCCGGCGTCTGGAAAACGATTCGGGATGATGCCCCGATTGCGCCGGTTGAGGAAGCCTTCAATGATCTGGCGCGCTTCGTTCAAACGTCCTTGCGCGATCAGCAGCCCCGGGAGGCTGATCATCGTATCGCGGCCCCAATCGGTGAACCAGGGATAGCCGGCGATGATGGTGGGACGCCCATCGGCGCGGCGCACCACGAAAGGATCGCGTTTCGCCGGGGCGTCTCCCCAAAGTGTTTCTTGAAGAGCCGTGCCGTCCGCGGAAGCGCAGAGCGGCGTCCACTCGCCCGGCTTGAGATCGAGCATAAACACGCCCGGTGTGTACAAATCCTCCCGGAAGTCGAGGCCGCGGTCGAGTTCTTCCAGGTATTCGACGTTGTAATACCAGTGCGGCTCTTCGATGAATTTCGCGGCGGAGTGGAATTGCAGCACAGTGCTGCTCCAGTTCCCCGCGTGTTGTAAGGAGTGATAATCGCGATCGGCCAGGAACGGCCGAACACGCAGCGTCAGCGCGCGATCCGCGCGATAGCGAACAACCACTGCCGGCCGGCCTTCGACTAGATACACCTGCTTTTCGAGTCGAATTCCGCCGAGATTGTAGACCCAAGTCGCGCACGGCTCCGGCCGAAATTCCTCCAACAGCTCGAAGCCTCGCGGCGTGACTGAGCCCGGGTATTGGCACGCGCCTAACGCGAAGGACCGGCCATCCACGACGGCCTCTTCCTCGATGCGGGCAAACAGCACCCGCCGGCCGGAGCCCGGCGCCAGAGACGCCACCAGCAGCGCATGATACCGCCGCGTGTTCACTCCCGCGACCGTTCCCATGGCGAACGCGCCGGTCCCGTTGGTCTCCAGCCATTCGAGCTTGGAGGATCGCGCGAAATCGCGGCAAATCTCGGTGCCGGCGAACAGGGGCCGCGTCACGTCTTCTGAAGATCGCGGTGCGTTTCCTTCGCGCGATACCCGGCGGCGGCCAGCCGCTTGCGGATTTCGCCGGCGATCGTCACGCTGCGGTGGCGTCCGCCCGTGCAGCCGAAGGAAATGGTCAGGTACGACTTGCCTTCCGCGATGTAGTGCGGCAGCAGGTATACCAGCAGATCGGTGATGCGCTCGATGAACTCCATGCTTTGCGGAAAGGACCGGATGTACCGCGCCACGCCGGGGTTCTTGCCGCTCAAGGGTTTGAACGCCGCGATGTAGTTGGGATTGGGAAGAAAGCGGACGTCGAATACCAGGTCGCTATCGGTGGGCACGCCGTGCCGGAACCCAAAGCTGGTCACCTGAATCAGGATCTCCGGTTCCTGCTTCTGGCCTTGGAACGCCCGATGGATGGTGTCGCGCAGCTCATGTACGTTGAACTTGCTGGTGTTGATGATGGGATCGGCCAGGCGGCGGATGGGCGCCAGACGCTCGCGTTCGCGGCGGACGCTCAACGCGACGCTTTGGTCCGCGCCCAGCGGATGGGGGCGGCGGGTTTCGCTGAAGCGCCGGATCAGGCTGGCGTCGTCGGCTTCCAGGAACAGCAGCCGCGTGGGAACTTTGCGGCGGATGCGCTTGTACAGGGCCGGAAAGCGGTCCAGCGCCGAGCCCTCGCGGATGTCGATGACGATCGCCGCCTTGCGCACGTTGGGAACCGCCTCGGCCAGCTCCGCGAATTTCGGAATCAACCCGATGGGAAGATTGTCCACCGAGTAGTAGCCCAGGTCTTCCAGCGCCTTCAGCGCGGTCCCTTTGCCGGACCCGCTCAGGCCGGTGATGATCACCAGTTCGGTCTGTCCGGCCTTCGAACGCGAGGACTTGGCCATCCGCCGCTATTTTAGCGGGTTCCCGGGCCCTGTCGCGATCAGCCCTCGATCCAAATCGAAATGCCCGTCGCGGCGGCGCGGCCTCCGCAAAATGGAGCAGGGGGCTTTTACTGCGGCGGCTTGTGCTGGCCGCTTACAAAGCCGATGAGGCCGTTGAGCTTGTCTGTGAGTTCTTCAAGCTTGAGGTCGGTGCGCTTCTGGATCTCTTGGATCTCCAGGTTCAGTTGGGCGCTTCTTTCTTCGATGGCGACGATGCGTTCGGGGTGGTCTTTCAGGAGCGGGGACTGGCGGCGTTCGATTTCAGCGATGACGACCAGGTTGTCTTGCAGTGCCTTTACGGCTTGCTCGAGGTTCATTTGGCCGCTCAGCCCTCGATCAAATCGAAGTGCCCGTCCCGGCGTCGCACCAGCACGGAAACCTGTTCCTTTTCGGCGTCGCGATACACAACGTAATCGCGATCCTGCTCCATCTCGAGCATCGCCTCGTCCAGCGTCATGGGTTTGCGGCTATCATGATGATTTACCCGAAAGATATTCACGGGAGCGACGCTCTGCACCACCGCGCCTTTGGCAGTCGCCGACGCTTCCGCCTGCCCAGCCTTCTTCATGGAGGCGCTCTCCTTCGACGAACCCTCCTTGCGCCGGTGACTTTCGCGCCACTTACCTCGGTTCTTCACCGCCTGCGTCTCCAGCTTGTCCAACGCCTCGGAAAGGGCCGTGAACAGATCGGCATCCGAGCCAATCGCCACCAGTTTGTGATCGTAGAACTGGATCGTGACTTCGGCCTTATGCAGGTGGCGCACCATGGTGACCACCACGTGCGCTTCTTGTTCCCCTCTTTTTTCAAGTAGTCTCGACAACTTCGTGAACTTCGCGTCCAGCTTGGCCTGGATCTTGGCAGGCAAAGCCTGCTTGATGCCTCTGTAGCTGACTTTCATGATTCCCCCGTTTAGGCCCGCACCCGCCGCTGATGAGTGGACGGAATCCGCATGTCTTCGCGGTATTTGGCCACCGTCCGCCGGGTCACTTCGATCCCCTCGGCTTGCAGCAGTTCGGTAATTTGCTCGTCGGTGAGCGGATGCGCGGTATCTTCTTCTTCGATCATCTTCTTCACTCGTCTTTTTAGAATAAGCAACGGAGTGGCCGTTCCGCCGGGCCCCTGCACGGCTTCGGAGAAGAAATAACGCAATTCGAAAACGCCCTGCGGAGTATGGGCATACTTGTTGGAGACAGCCCTGCTTACGGTCGAGGGATGGACTCCGATCTCCTCGGCGATCTCCTTGATCATCATGGGCCTGAGCTGATCGATGCCGCCTTCCAGAAAATCCGGCTGGCGCCGCACAATGGATTGACAGACCTTGAGAATAGTCTGCTTGCGCTGCTCGATGTTCTTCATGAGCTGAATCGCGGAGGCGTAGCGGTCCCGGACATAATTGCGAACGTCCTTGCTGGGCTCCTGGGTGCGGTCCAACATGCGCCGGTACTGGGGGTTTAGCCGCAGCGTCGGCAACTCATCGTCATTCAGCTGAATCAGGTAGCCGTCGCTGTCCTTGGAAATGTAAACGTCCGGCTCCACTTGCCGGGCCCCCGGACCGGAGTAGCGCAATCCGGGCTGGGGATCCAGATGGCGGATGACGTCGATGGCGATCTGGATATGCTCGATGGGCCGGTGCAGCACCTTGGCCAGTTCCTTGTGCTGCCGCGATTCCAGCAACTTCAGATGCTCCGCGACGATCTGCCAGGCTACGCCGCCCTTGGCGTTGCGGCTTTCCAGTTGGAGCAGCAGGCATTCCCGCACATCCGCGGCCCCAACCCCCGCCGGGTCCAGGGAATGGACTACATGCAGGGCCTCCTGGACGTCGGCGGCAGGGCATCCGCCCCCGGCTGCGATCTCCTCCACCGAGGCCGTGAGGTAGCCGTTTTCATCCAGGTTCCCGATGATTTCCTCGGCGGCGTCGCGGACCCCATCGCTCATGGTGACCAGCGCAAGCTGGGAGCGTAGATGATCCGACAGCGTCACGGGCGAAGACAGGAAGGTTTCGAAGGAAGGCTTTTCAATGTTCTCCGAAGCCGGGCTCTTGAAGCCCGGGTCCAGATAGTTATCAAAGTAGTCGCCCAGGTCGATTTCGTCGAAGGGGTCGGCCGGCGCCTCCGGAGTCTCGGGAGTGGGAACGGTTTCGACCGGCGCGGCGGCATCGGCGGCCGCAATCTCCGGACCTTCGAATGAGCCTTCCGCCGGGGAATTTCCGAATTCGGCGGGCTCCGCGCCCTCGGCCGGGCCCGCGGTAGCCTCCAGAATGGACTGGTCGGCCGGCTCTCCGGAACGCTCCGCCTCGGCTTCGAGCAGGGGTTGAAGCTCCTCCGGGGTCAGCTCCTCCCCGCCCTCCGTAGCTTCTTCGAGGACCGGGTTCTGGGCGATCTCGGCGGAGATCATGTCCTTCAACTCCAGCCGGTTCAGCTGGAGCAGACTGACCATTTGTACTAACCCAGGCGTCAGCGTCTGCTTCTGCTGAACCCGAATCTGAAGCCGGGGGGACAACGAACTCATGGCTGGTTTAAGTTTATCACTGGCGCGGCGGGCGCTGCGCTCAACTGGGCCGCCGATCGGCCCTCACCGAGCTATCGCCTCCGCGATTCAGTTCTCTGTGGGGGACCTTTTCCATGTGGTCGACGACGATGATCTCGACCGGCCCCTTCTTCTGTTCCAGCCTCAGCCCGAGCTGCCCTTGCACGGCCTCAAAGAGCGTGGGGGCGGGTTCGGCCGCGAGCGGAGTATTGGACGTTGAGGCGCGTCCCTCATTTCCTTCGCCATAGGCCCAAAAAAGTGAGAAATCGTACTTCCCTGTCAGTCCCGTCGCGTCGGCGATTGGATGACCCACCTGGTACGATATCGTGTCCGCGAACCATTCCATCGTCTGCCTCGGGTACATGATTCGCGCGCGTCCCCTCATCATGGCCTGGGTGACGCCCTCCGGCAGCGTTGGATAACCGTCCTCGCCCAACTTGGGTGGCTCCGCGGACCCAGGGCGCTTCGAGTCCGCCTCCGGTGCATCCTCCCTGGCCGGAGCCTCTTGCGCCGATCTCTTCAGCTTGGGACCGCCTTTGGCGACGACCAGCTCATACATCTGCATTTCTTTTTTCTCGCGATGGACGGCCAGCTCGAAACGCTCCGCCAGCAGGTTCTGCATCATGAGAATGGAACTGCTCCTTGGTGGCGCCCGGCGGCACCTTCGCGCTGACTACAAACGGGGCGGCCTGCATCCAGTCCGGAGCCGTAATCCTGTATTGCGGTATTTCGTAGGCCATCGACACCAGCGCTGTGAGGGAGCAGTTCTCGCAGGTGAAGAGTCCGGGATCGTTGGTTCCCGGGCCGCCGTTCGATCGTACGAACCTGACTGCCGGGTCGGACGGCTTGATGGACGCCACCTCGAACGCCGTTTGTGCATCGGCGGGCTGCGCCCGCGACCCGCATGCGAAAACGATCAGACCGACGGCGGCGAATTCCATCGTCGTCTTCACGCCATTTATTTTAGACCATCGTCGCGAGTCACATCGCCCCCGAAAATTTCTTTTCCTCTTCCGGTCAACTACTTCCCGCTTTTTGCCGGCCTCGTTTCGCGCCTCCCCCGCCTATGCTCGAATCGTAAGTTACTCCGTGCACGGAGCGTTGTAGTTTGAGGTGGTACTGAACTTTCGCCGGGCGCTTTTCGTCCGGCGGGAGACTTTAGGGATCGATCCTTATAATTCCGCCGACGGGTAAGTACGTATGTCGGACATCAGAGAGTTGGCATTCGAAGCGGGAAATATGGGACGGCCATCCAGCCAGTCCCGGGCCCCCGCGAGAAGTAGCTTAAATCATTGGCGGCTGGAAAACGCCCGGCGATAAGTCCGAGAGCCCCCAGCCGCCGCAACGAATTTCTGTTTTCTTTCCGCTGGCCCGCAAAGGGTGCGCCGCCGCACTCCGTTTTGCGGGCTGTTATTAAGAGCACAGCCGAAGTGTAGGCAAAAAACCGGCTATTTGCCCGGCTACGCGACAAGTGGTTGACACTGAGGATCTATTCGCCGTAACTTGAAGGGTGTTTACAAGTCGAGGAGGGCTCCATGGCGAGATCTCAGAATATTTCTAAGACAGGCCGGCGCGGTTTCCTGAAGGGAGCGGCCGTCGGCGCGGCGGCGCTGGTGGCGAAGCCGCCGCTGGTAGCCCAAACCCAACAAGCTCAGCGAGGGGTGGTGCCTCAGCCCTCGGCCGTGCAGGCCGCCCGCGAAACCACTCCTCCGCCGCATGTCGACGTCTACACCACCGACCGGCCCGGCTCCGATTTCATGGCCGATGTCGTCAAGTCGCTGGGTTTCGAATACGTCGCCGCGAATCCCGGCTCCAGCTTCCGCGGCCTCCACGAATCGCTCATCAACTACGGCGGCAATAAAGATCCCGAGCTGCTCACCTGCTTACACGAAGAATCCTCCGTCGCCATGGCTCACGGCTACGCCAAGATCGAGGGCAAGCCCATGCTGATCATGGCGCACGGCACGGTGGGTTTGCAGCACGCCTCCATGGCGATTTACAACGCCTACGCGGACCGCGTGCCGGTGTACGTTCTGCTGGGCAACATTCAGGACGAGACCTGGCGGCGCAGCGACGTCGAATGGGCTCACAGTGTGCAGGACGCCGCCTCGATGGTGCGCGACTACACCAAGTGGGACGACGCGCCCGTGTCGCTGGCACACTTCGCGGAGTCCGCTGTTAGAGCCTATAAGATTGCCATGACGCCGCCGATGGAGCCGGTGGTCATCGTGGCCGACGCGGTGTTGCAGGAAGAGCCCGTGCCGGAAGCCGACCGCGGCAAGCTGCGCGTGCCCAAGCTTTCCCTTTCGACGCCGCCCGCGGGCGACTCCGCGGCCATCGCCGAAGCGGCCAGGATGCTGGTGGCGGCCGAGAATCCTCTGATTCTCGCCGGACGAGCCGCGCGCACCCCCGCCGGACTCAAATCGCTGGTGGAGCTGGCCGAGATGTTGCAGGCTCCCGTCCAGGATCGCCGCTTCCGCATGAACTTCCCCACCCGCCATGCTCTCTATGGCGGCGGAAACATCGCCGATGCGGATGTTATCCTCGCCCTGGAGGTTCCGGATCTGTGGAACGCCACCAATTCCATGACGCCGGTCAACAAGTTCGGCATGGAGTCGCGGCGTCTCACCAAGCCCGGCTCAAAGCTGATTCACATCTTCGCCGGCGATCTCTACGCCAAGAGCAATTATCAGGATTTCGGCCGATACGCGGAAGTCGATCTGTCCATCGCGGCCGATGCCGAAGCATCGTTGCCGGAACTGATCGAGGCGTCGAAGAAGTTGATCACCGCGGACCGCAAACGCGCCTTCGCCGATCGCGGCGCGAAGCTGGCCGAGGCTGCCAGGAAGGTCCGCGAGCGCGATCTCGAACAGGCTTCCTACGGCTTCGACGCGAGCCCCATCAGCACCGCGCGCGTCTCCGCCGAGCTGTGGAACCAGCTCAAGGGCGAGGATTGGTCGCTGGTCTCCGACGTGACCTTCTTCAGCTACTGGCCCCTGAGATTGTGGGATTTCAATAAGTATTATCACTACATCGGCGGGCACGGCGCCTACGGCATCGGCTACCAGGCGCCGGCTTCGGTGGGCGCGGCCTTGGCCAACCGCAAGCATGGCCGCATCAGCGTGAACATCCAGTGCGACGGCGACATCAACTACGCCCCCGGCGTGCTGTGGACCGCCGCGCATCACAAGATTCCGCTGCTGACCGTCATGCACAACAACCGCGCCTATCATCAGGAGCTGATGTACGTGCAGGACATGGCCAATCGCGCGCAGCGCGGCATCGATCGCGCCAAGATCGGCACCGCCATCTCCGATCCCAACATCGACTACGCGACCATGGCCAAGGCGTATGGCATGTATAGCGCTGGCCCCATCAGCGATCCCAAGGACCTGGGTCCGGCCATCAAGGCAGCGCTTCAAGTGGTCAAGCGCGGTGAGCCGGCCTTGATCGATGTGATCACGCAACCGCGCTAGCGCAGCCAAGGTGACAAGAGAGAGCCGCCATGCGAATCATTTCATTTCTGGTCATTGCCGCGGCGTTCCTGCTTGCGAGCGTCGCATTTCCGCAGGCTCCCGCGCCCGCCGCAGGTGACGCCGCCAAAGGCAAGGACCTGTTTCTCAAGGACGGCTGCTATGAATGCCACGGCTACGCGGGACAGGGAAGCAAGGACGGCGCGCGCATCGGGCCGCCCGTGCTGAACGCGCAGGGCTTGATCCGCTACGTCCGCCGCCCCGCCGGCGCCATGCCCGCGTTTACCGAAAAGGTGGTGACGGATGCGCAGCTGACCGACATCTACGCGTATCTCAAATCCATTCCAGCGCCCAAGGCCGTGAAAGACATCCCGCTGCTGGATCAATTGAAGTAGCCGGACGTTATCCCCACATCAAGAGCCAAATCGCGCGGTCACAGACCGCGGCCTCGAGCCGGCTTGCAATTTATGGCATTACTGGGCGACAATTCTGAAGCAGAAGGAGCATACAGATGAGATACAGGGCTCTACTGGCCGCCGCGGGCCTGTTGACCGCGTCCGCCAGCCTTTATGGACAGGCCAAGCTGACGGGGAAGTGGCAAACGGACAATGTTCCGGCGGCGCTTGAGGCCCAGAAAAATGCTCCTGCCGCTCCCGACGCGGGCGCGAAGGGCGGCCGCGGCGGAGGCGGGCCGCAGGCGATCATGCTGGATCTCCAGGTGGATGCCTCCGGCAAGATAAGCGGGACTGTGACGGAGATCGGAAATCCGCCGGTGCTGAATATCGAGACCGGCACGATCGCTGGGAAGACCATTACGTGGGTCACGCAGCCCCGGGGAGTCACCTGGAACCTCGAAATGACGGACGATGACACGGTCACTCTGACGGGGCGTGTGTTCGCCGCGCGAGGCGGTGCGGGTGGAGGCAAAGGCCCGGCTCCGGGCGCTGCGCCTGGTGGTGGCGGCGGTGCTCCTCCGGCTGGCGGCGATGGCGCTCCGCGAGGTGGTGGTGGTCGCGGTGCCGGCCGCGGGCCGCAGGCATCGATCGTGTTCCACCGCGCGAAGTAGGAAGTTAGCGACACGCATTGGCCGTCGGGTTTTTCACTCTCTGGATCGCGTTTGTGCCCAGTAGGGCTTGCCATGCGGTTGCCGAAGGTGATACATTATCCCGACACAGGCTCTGCGGCTCGTTAAGTTGCCGGAGCCCCAAGTTCCGGGAGGGGACTGATGAAATCGATTCGCATTTCGTGTTTATGGGCGCTGGCTGCCGCCGGCTTGGTTTACGGTCAAGCGCCGGTCATCACTTCGGTGCTTGATCCTTATACCGGAAGCACCAAGCTGGCCCCTGGAGGCCAGGCGGTGATTACGGGCACCGGTCTCGGCCTCACTCCGCTGGTGACTGTCGGTGGCGTGAACGCGTTTACTCTGGTCCCGCCGCAACTCGGACCCACGATGACAATCGAGATCCCGGTGAACGCGCCGCTCGGCACAAACATACAAGTGATCGTCACCACGGGCGCCGGCGGGCCCTCCGCGCCTTTCATCATTACGCTGACACAGTACGCGCCGGTCCTGATCAACCTCACCAGCGGCCCGCTGACGTCGCCCAGGCATCAAAATGGCGTGGGCGTGACTTCGAGCACTCCCGCCGGCGCGGGTGAGACCATCGTTTTCTACGCCATCGGTTTGGGACCGGTCACTACCCCGGTGAACACGGGAGCCGTGGCGCCTGCCAACGATTCGACCACCACGGCGCCGACGGTGACGCTGGGGGCAAACACCGTTTCCGGCGCGACAGCGCGTTTGGCTTCCGGCCAAGCCTTTTTCGGCGCGAATTACTCCGGACCTGAGTCTGGTAGCACCCAAGCCTTTTTCGGGATCTATCAGGTCAGCTTCGCCGTGCCGGGGGGTACAGCCGCCGGAAGCTATCCCGTTTCGCTCTCCATCGGAGGCGCCACCAGCAACAGTGTGTCCTTGTCGGTCGGCTTGGCGCCCACCGGGCCGGTGATCACCGCGATCGTAGGCGAAACGGGGAAAACCGCGCTCTGCCCCGGAGACGTGGCCATTATCAGCGGGCTGAACCTCGGTGCAAGTCCCGCGGTGACGGTTGGGACCAAGACGGCGTTTAATATTAACGCGCCGAACAACGGCAACCAGATGACTATCGAGATTCCGGTGGACGCACCGCTCGGCGCCACCAACGTGACGATCTCGCCCGGCGGCGGTGCGACTTCCGCGCCCTTCGCCATTACGTTGACGCAGTACGCACCGGTGATACCGATTAACGGCGGCACAAACCTGCCCTTCCATCTAACTAGCCAAACAACCGTCACCGCCGCGAATCCAGCCGTGCCGGGCGAGCAAGTTGGTGTCGTTGCGTATGGGCTGGGCCCGACCAATCCGGTAGTGCCCACGGGAACCCTCGGACCCTCCAACCCTTCAGCTAACACGGTCACGACGCCGACGGTCAACATAGGGGGAGGCCAAGCTCCGGGCGTAACCGCCGGTTTGACCAACGGTCAAGTCGGCGTCTATTTTGTCATCTTCACCGTGCCCCAAAATCAGCCGGCCGGCGGAGTCTCCATCTCCGTTTCCATCGGAGGGCTCACCTCCAACTTAACGACGTTGCAAGTTTTCACCGGACCGGTCATCTCGAACGCGACGAATGCGGCCAGCAACATCACCGCGGGGCTGCCGAATGCCGGGATTGCACAGGGATCGATTTTTACCCTTTTTGGCACCAATCTTGGGCCGGGTACAATTTCGATCGCGCAAAGCGCGTTTCAGAATACTAACTTGAGCGGAACCTCGATCGGCGTCACCGTCAACGGAACCACGGTGGCTCCGCTGCTCTATTACACTTCAGCAACGCAAGTCGCCGCTCTGCTGCCGTCGAATACGCCGGTAGGCACGGGAACCATCACGGTCACCTACAACGGCCAAGTTGGCCTCGCATCGCCGATCACCGTAGTGGCGAACAACCTCGGCATCTTCACCATCACATCCGACGGCCAGGGTGTGGGGATCGTCACGAATGCCGATTACAGCCTGGTCTCGGTAACGGTTGGGACCCCCTGCGGAGGTCCGAACACCACTTGCGGCCCGGCCAATCCAGGCGACACGCTGATCCTGTGGGCCACGGGATTGGGTGCGGTGAACGGCAGCGACGCTTCCGGTGCGGGGCTGGGCGTCAACATGCCGAATATCCCGCTGACGCTTTGGCTGGGCGGGGTGCAGGCGAATGTTACGTATCAAGGCCGGTCGGGATGCTGCATCGGTGAAGATCAGATCGTGTTCACGGTGCCGGCGAATGTTCCCCTTGGCTGCGCGGTTCCGCTGGTGGTGCAGATCGGCACTGAGATCAGCAATTACACGGTAATGGCGGTGGCGCCGAAGGGCTCCCTCACCTGCACCCCTAGTTCTTCGTTCTTCACCAGCAACGACGTTCAGCAAATCAGCACCAGCAGCGGGGCGTTCAATGTTGGCCAGATCCAATTGCAGCGCCAACCGAACATCAATTCACAAGGACAATTCACCGGGAACTCGGATTATGGACAGGCGCAGTTCCTCGCGTTCACGGTCCCTACGGCGCTTCAGCCCTTCATGGTTTCCTACCTCGATAATCTGCCCCTTGGCACATGCGCGGTGTACAACAATCTCAACGGCGGGAACAACGGAGGGAATTACTTCAATCTCATCAAGAATCTGAATGCCGGAACGAACATCCAAGTGACGGGTCCCAACGGGAGCCAAACCATCCCGGCAAGTGGGGCAAGTGGGGGTAAAGTCACGCTGTCCGCCGCTGGAACTTATCTTTCTCCCGGCGCGTACACCTTCACTGGAAGCGGAGGATCGGACGTCGGCGCTTTCGTCGCGCCGTACACGATTCCCACGCCGTCCACCTTGACCAGCCCGGCGGGCGGGGCCAACGTTAACGTGACCCGCGCCAACGGCATGACTCTCACCTGGAGCGGAGGCGCGGCGAATTCGATTATCCAGATTCAAGGGAATAACGCCACCAACAACAGCTTCACGAACGGCGCAAATTTCACCTGCTTCGCTGCGGCGAGCGCGGGCACATTCACCATTCCAGCGAGCGTGTTGCTGGCGCTTCCCCCGGGCAACTTCGGCGGGATGGATTTCCAGCCCTACAGCCCATACGGCACTTTCTCCGCCAGTGGCTTGAACCTGGGCTTCATCCAGATGAACTACGACACGCCGATTTTCACGACGTTTCAGTAAACGGCGGCATACGGCGTCCCGAGGCGGAAAAGATCATGAAAGAAGCATGCCGGTCACTTCCGCACCTACGCAGGCGCGGCCTTTCCAGTTTTTCTCCAGGATGCTATGATTCCCCTGCAACCCGTACCCACGAGACATGCCTTCTATCGACCTCGCAGCCCTGCGGCGAGCGGTGCAGGAAAACCGCTATCTAATCACCACACATGCCAGCGGCGCATGGGCCTTCGAAAGGTTTCGCACGAGGACATCAAGAAGGTGATTGCCGGCGGCGACGTAATCGAAGAGTACGCCGACAACCTGCCCGATCCCAAAATTCTGCTGATGACGCACATCCGCGAGGAGCCGCTCTACGTTTCGTGCGCCTTCGACGGGCGCTATGCTTATATCGTAACCGTCCACTGGTACGACCCAACCCGTTGGATCGATCCTTGGACTCGCAGATAGGAATTTTATGAACCAACCGGCCATTTGCCCTCAGTGTGGCGGCAGCTTCGAAGCCAAGACCATTACCCACCAGCAACCCTGGGGCGAAGAACTCTACGAGTTCGAGAACGTCCCAGCCCTGGTTTGTGTCCAGTGTGGAGAGGTTTGGCTTGGCGCTGAAGTCGCGCAGCTGATTGAGTCCGTCATCAAGAGCCACCCCCAACCCAAGCGCTATCACCAAGTGCCGGTTTTTTCGCTGGCGGAATTCTCCTTATAATGCTCAGCGGCCTAACGAGCAGTGGCTACTGATTCGTCAGTCCCGGCACGCCTGAAACCCGACCGAGATACGCCAGCAGGCGCGTTGCTAGAACGGCGAGCTGTGGGCGGTATACCATGAAAGAAGTATGCCGGTCACGATCTCAGACGAAGTCCTCACCGCGGCTCATCTCAGTGAGCCCGAGCTAAAGCAGGAACTGGCGCTGACGCTGTTCCGGCAGGAGCGCCTAACGCTCGCCCAGGCGAGCCGCCTCGCGGAAATGACCCAGCTTGCGTTTCAAGCTCTCTTGGCGGACCGCCGGATTCCGGTCCATTACGGTGTAGAAGAATTCCGCGAGGATGTTCGGGCTCTGCACCGGCCGGAACGGTCTTGATCGTCACTTCCGATACGTCGCCGGTCCTGAATCTCGCCCGAATCGGTCGTCTCCAACTCCTGGGCAAAACCGGTGGTCGATGAACTGATTGAGACTGCCCGATTTTGGATCGGACCCGACCTCTACATGGAAGTTCTCGCGGAGTTCGGCGAGCTCTAAACTAGCCTCGCGTTTCTGCGGAAAGCCGGAGGTATTCTAAGCTAGGAGCCCAGCCAGGGCGGCGCATCTCCTCCCCTTCCGAAGCGCTACTGATTCGTCAATCCGGGGACGCCTGAAACCGGACCGAGATACGCCAGCAAGCGGCCGGCGGTGATCGCGCCGGTCCAGCAGACCAGCGAGAGCCAAGCCAGGCGCTTGATGTTGGCCGGCACCGGACGCTTGTCCAATTCGGGATCTCGAAAAACCTTCTTTCGCATGATCGCGATCAGCGCCACGCCGGAAAACACGAAAACCATCTTGACGCCGAAGTCCGGGTTGGTGAGCTTCGTCGTCGCATCCGCGATCATCAGAGTGGTTCCAGTCACGGCATTGATCCAGAAGCCCGTCCACATCAAGGGATAAAGCCGCTCCAGCGGCCGGATGGGGATCGCGGGCGAAACTCCCAGCAGCCTGAGATTGATCACGGCCGCGACGCCCGCCACGATCCCCATGCCGATCGTGTGCGCCGTCAGGATGCTCGGGTAGGCCCAAATGGAGCCCGACTGAAGGACCCAAATGGAAAACTTCATGTGCTCGAGATAGGAGAGAAAATCCATCATCGGTTTAGGCGGGGTTCCTGGTTTGTATCCGGCACGTCGGCGGCTTCCGGGCTCTTGTCGATCAAATAGCCGGCCACTCCCGCCAGGACGATCCCGCCCAGCACCAGCAGAGTGACGGTGAGACCTAGGGGCACTTGACGCCTCGCTTAGCCCGGGTTGAACGCCGCACAGGGCCGGGCGCGGGTCTCCACACCAGCGGGGGATTGGTCGCGTCGATCCGCGCCCAGGCTCCGTTGTGCGGCGAGCTCCTCAAAACGCGTTCCCCAGGAAAGGCAGCATTCGGCCGCAGTACAAGACTCCCAGCACCAGTACCAGCGCCGATACGGCTACGGCTTTGGCGGTCAGAGGCGCATCGTCGCCCGACCCGAGAACCCACGGCTCGTCGAGCACCGTGAAGTACAGGACATTCAGCCCGGTAAGGAGGATCAATACCATCTTCCACTTGAAAACGGTGTTCTGCGTATACTGCTGGGGCGCTCCGACAAAGAACAACATGCCCGTGACGGTGTTCAGGCCGAATCCCAAAATGCCCCACGGCATCATCCGGTGCAGGGCGTGAAACGGCACGCTCTTCAGCATGCCCAGCATGCGCAGATCCACCAGCGCCGCTACGCCGAACAACAGCGACAGTCCGATGAAGTGCAGGGTCTCGCAGGTGGGCCACACCCACTTCACGCTCACGACGAAGGCGCCGAGCTCGCGGCCCAGCGGCGGCGCGGGAGCGCTCTCACCCTGCTCCCGAATTTCCGGATGGTGGATGTCGCCGCCCAGGTCGGCGGCCCTGGCCATCGCCGAGAAGGTCAACACCGAAAGAATGAGGATCACAGCCAAGTTCCAACGCGGCACCCGGGCGGCCCTCCGGAACTGCCACAACCCCAGCCATGCGAACGCGCCGACGAACTCCATCAGACCGATGCCCCAAAGTGCCGCGCCTTCGTGGGCGTCGATCATGGCCCTCGATAGAGTGGTGTCGCGGCAGGGCGCGGTCGGAGTCTGCCCTTTGCAAATCGACTGCGAGGCGGCGCTTCCGGTTACGTAGGTAGGAATGGTCACGAGCGCGATTCCCAGGAAAAGCGCCAGACTGGCTTGCAGGATGTGGTCGCTCTTGCCAATCAGCCCAACCAGGAAAAGGCCCAGGGCAATCACCATGCCGACGGTTGGAACGTGATTCAGAAGTAGATGTACGTGAGTTAAATCCATTCGATGTCTGGGCGGTCGCCGCTGTAGGAATGAGCGCGGTTCAAGACGTGCGCCCCAGCTACTTCGCCTCGCAGGGTGTCGGATTCCAGCCCGGACCAGTGTCGGCGAGCCGCTTAAAGTGCGTGCTGGTCACAAACTGCCCGGTTAGATACTCGGGGTCGTCGACAATGGTGGTCACGATCAGATATGAATCGCCATTGGGTTCGAAGGTGCGGTCGAAGTACTCGGTCAAAGTCGTACCAACGCCATAGGGCACGCCGTTCTTGCGCAGATAGCCGGGACTCAGGTGCGTGGTCACGATTTTGAGCGATCCCGGACGAATCCCCGCCGCTCCGCCACCACCGCGCCCACCTGCTGGAGCGGGAGGCAGCACGCCGGCCGGAACGCCTGCGTTGGTCACGGCCGCGTTTGCCGCGCCACGACCACCGCCGCCACCTCCGCCACCGCCTCGGCCGCCGCGTCCACCCACGCCGTCCCAGCTCGCCACGGAGAAGCCCTGCAAACCGCCATCGCCCGCGGGCGGCGTTGGATTGCCGAAGTGGAGCAACCGGGTCTGCGTTCCGGCGTCGGTTTCGATCTTGAGCGTGTTTTCGTCGGCCCAGGTGATGTGCAGACGCGTTGGCACGCGCATGAGCCCCGCCGCCCCGAAGGACTTGCATTGCAGGCCTGCGGCTGTGTCTTTATCGGGATCCCACTGGTCCGCCAGCGCGCGGCCGGCCGGGCTGATCGGAACGCTGGCGTAGTCGCCCTTGGCGGGGGTCACCATGCGGAAGCGCCAGTCTTCCGTAACCAGGGACACCCAATAGCCGGTCAGATCGAGCGGCGCGGATGCCTCCGCTGTGGCAGGCGGGCCGCCGCCCCGGGCTCCGCCGCCCCCGCGGCCGCCGCCGCCTCGTCCACCACCACCGCCGCCGCCCTGCCCGAATACGGCCAGGGAAAGCGCCGTTGCGACGGCGATTAACGAAACGATGCGTCCGCGCGCGTTTCTACGATACATAGTAGGTTGTCCCCAAACTAGTCAAAAGCCGTCCGAGGGCGGCGTGTCTTAATTGAACGACTGCCCGTTCTTAAAGCCGTCGTTCGCACCAGGGGACGAAGGCGGCCTTTCGATGTTCCGCATGCGGAGCCGGTGATCGTTCGCGTTTCGTCCCGGGCTGCCCATGATGATGACGTGGTCCCCGACTTTCAGGGAGTTCCCGCTGACGCCCTGCTGAGACAACTGTCCGGCGGCGCCCCACTCGATCGACCAGCGGATCGGTTCGCCCTTATCATCCTTCAACTTGTCGTCCGCCACGATGACGAAAGAGTGCGGATTGCGCAACAGAAACTCTTTCAGAGTTCCTTCAATCTTTACCGGCGGCGCGTCTTCCAGATAAGTTCCCGCGAAGGAATGATGGGCGGACGCTGGAATTCCGGTCAGGAGCATCCCGGCGCCGGCCACGATAAATGCAAGCTTAATTCTCATGCTGACAAAACCCTCCACACTAAAAACTGCTAACCCTTCCAACACTATCACGCGGCAAGCCAAACCCAGCCAAATTAGAGGTCAGCTTCCGGTCACTGACCGCGTAGTGACCGCCGAATCGTCTCGCCGCTACTTCTTAAGGCTCTTGTATACCGCCTCCACAAAGCCGTCCGTACTGGCCGGGCCGGACGGAGCGCTCCACCGCTTATCGTACTCGAACGTCGGCTTGGCGGCCTTGACCTGCTCCAGCGTCATGCCTTTCTTGATCAGGTTTTGGACCCGGTCGCGAACGATGGTCACCATGTCGCGATACTCCAAAAGGTCGTGCTCATCGGTCAGACGGCCGTGACCCGGAATGATGTAGGTGCCGCCTTCCTGCTCGTGCTCCGGAATGGCGATGTCCAGCACGTGGTTCAAGCCATCCAGAACCCCCTGGATGTTGCCGCCGGCCGCCAGGTTGACCACGGGGAAACTGTTCATGTTAAAGATGTTCCCCGCGGCGACTACGTCGGAGTGGCGGAAGAAAACGATGGAATCGCCGTCGGTATGGCCCGGCGGAACCGGCATCGTGATCACCGGCTCACCGTTAAAAAAAATCTCCTTGTTGCCCTCGAACCAGGTCACCGTGGGCCACGACCCCTCCGGTGTGGGAGCCTTCTGGCCGGTGGGAGCGCTCATGCGGTCCAGCACATTTTCGCGAGCGACGATGGCCGCACCGCGGTTGCTGGTGCCAAGATTGCCGCCCACCACCGGTGCGCCGTTCCTGGCCAGAACTTCATTCCCGCCGGTCCGATCCGGATCGAAGCTGGTGTTGATGATGTAACGAATGGGCTTGTTGGAGAGGGTCTTGATGGCGGCCATGAGCTTTTCGCTCATGTCGGCGGTTTGGGAATCGACGACCAAGACGCCACTATTGCCCACCTGAACGGCCGAGTTGCCGCCCGGCCCCACCAGCATGTAGACGTTGCCCTGAACCTTGAGAATATGGATCTCGTTGTCTGGCTTTACCTGCTGGGCGCTCAGCGTCATGCATGCGACAGCCGCCAGGGCCGCTAGTTTGAAGTAGATCTTCATCATTGGGGTGTTCACCTCGCGGGAGCCGCGGCTACCGGCGTCTTGGGCGGAATCGGCATGTTCTTCAGCTTCTGGCGATACTCAGGATACATGGTCTCAGGCCCGCCCAGCACGGCTTGCGCGGGGAGCCGATACTTGGCTGCGAACTCCGTCATGAACGGGTTCTCGCCCGGCATAAAGCTGGGGACTTCACCCTGTTTCCGGCCCGGCGCTTCGTCCACGTACTCGCACGGCCACAGCCAGTTTCCGTTCGAACTCACGTTCAATATGTAGTCCTGGCTCTTGATCAGCGACTCCTCCAGATAGATCGGATCGGTGACCACGCTCACGTGCGTCAAATGATCGCCGTGCCGGATGAAATGCTCGGTCAAGGTGATCATGTCGCTGGAGGGAATGCCGTTGCGCCGATGCCAGCCCTGCTTGATGTGGTCGGTGTAGACCGTCAGGACGTTGCCATCCCAATGTCCGGTGGAGAATCCCATCCAGGTGTGCGCCGCGTAATCAGGCGGATGGGGACGGTTGTCCATCCAAATCGTGCGGTTCTGCTCATAGGTGCTGGTGTAGTTGTGGATGGCGATCAGCTCCTGGGTTTGCGGATCGCGCTCCTCCCAGATACGCAGCGCCAGCGGACCGCGATAGATGTAGGCGGCGGTATGCACCTGGCACTGGTGCTCCGGAAGGGTGAGCCGGTCCGGGTCCCAACTCAGGGCCCACTGGCGAGCCGCCGCATTGATGGGAATGCCGAGGTAGTCCACCAGATCCGGTCCGGGGATGCGCTCCGGCTGGTCTTCGGAGAACTGAGGGTTCCACGATCCGGACAGATCGACTTGGGCGAATGCCGGCGCGCCAACCAGGGCTGCGGCCAACAGCAACGCCGGGCCCGATCCATGCCAGCCAGCTTGATTCCTGATCTTCATACAACCTTTCAACGCCACCATATTATTAAGACGCCGCACGGTGCTTTAAAATTACAAGGCCAAGAATTACGCGATGGGTGCAGCGAATCACTGTAGCACAAAACGCTCCCAAAGAAAAAGGGGTTGCATACAGGCGTCGCATGCAGTCGCAGCCCCTTGCTAGAATCCGGGAATGCCGGACTTTTCCCGACACTTTTCCCAGCCCGGAAGCGACGGCGCACTGCCCGAGGGCTTCAAGGAATGGCAGTGGGGCGTAATCTACACAGTCCGTCCGGAACTGCTGTCGCCTCTGGTTCGTGGCCGGGAATATCGGATCATGGCCGTTACGCGCCGGAGAGTTGCGAAGACGGTCGCGAAGGACCAGGACTTCACAGCGTACGAGGAGTTGTACCGGCAAGCCGCCTGGGCGGCAAGAGCCCGTATTGGCGAGGCCACATGCGCCGACGAGGGCGAGCCTCTGCATACGTGGATCACGTCGCAGAGCTGGGGCTGCTTCGGCGAAACCCACCGCTTCGCCGCCGCGGGCATCGGACTCGGGCTGATTTTCCCGAATCCGGGCGAGTCGCCGTCCCAAGGAGTGAATCCGCCGGATTCGGCGGAATTAATGTCGCCCGGACCGCTGCCGAGCGTGTCCGATCCGCGACAGATCGATGAAATCTACAACGAGTTCGACGTGCGCGAACTTCCGTGCGCGCATTCCGATATCTTCCTGTTCTCTTATGGCGAGTATGTGCCAGATCACCGCGGCATGGCGTTCGATCGCTTTGTGGAGCGAGCCGAGAAGCTGGCCGCTGCTCACGCGGGGGCTCACGCTGGTATAGGCCCGTTGCGAATCGTCAAGCGGGAGTGGCTGTGGGCCACCAACCCCGACGTCGCGGTAGTGCATGTGTACTTGCACTTGACAGGCAAGTGAAGCTGCCGCATAATCGATCCGGAGGTTCACTTGGATGTCTAGTGATGACCGGATGGCCGTGTTACAGGGAACGCTCGACCTGATCGTGCTGCGCACGCTCGAAAACCTGGGGCGGCAGCACGCCTACGCCATCGCGACGCGGCTCCAGCAAGTCTCCGGGGATCTGCTGCACCTCAATCAGGGGACTCTGTACCCCGCGCTGGTGCGCCTGGAACAGCAAGGCCGGATCAAAGGAACCTGGGGCAAGACGGAAAGCAACCGCGAGGCGAAATTTTACTCGATCACCAAGGCCGGGGGGAAGGCGCTGGCCGCGGAGACGCTACGCTGGCGGCGGATGTCGGGGCTGGTGGACAAGCTGCTCTCCGAAGGAGCGTGACCGTTGCGCCGATTCTTCTTGAGACTCGTAAATCTGTTCCGCGGAAGCCAAGCCGAGCGCGAGCTGGCTCGCGAAATCGAAGCGCACCTGGCGCTGCTCCAGGAAGACTTCGAGCGCGGCGGAATGCCACCTGAGGAAGCGCGGCTCGCGGCCAAGCGGGCCTACGGCGGCGTCGAGCAGACCAAGGAGGTGCATCGAGACGCACGGTCTTTCGTCTGGATCGAACAATTCTTCAAAGACGTTCGCTACGGCTGGGTCAATTTGAGGCGCAATCCAGGCTTCACGCTGACAGCGGTGATCGCGCTGGCGCTGGGCATCGGCGTGAATGCGACCATCTTCGGTATCTATAACGCTGTGGCCCTGAAGCCTCTTCCCATCGCCGATCCCGATAATGTGGTGCGCATCGAGCGCTGGTTCGCGAGCAACTCACGCGGCAATAATCAGTACGAATTCGCTTATGCCGAGTACCAATATTTGCGCGACCACAGCACCGCGCTCTCAGGCGTGATGGCTACGAGGCCCCAGGTTCAGGTACTGGCGTCGATGGGCGAGGCGGAGACGCCGGAGCATCTCAGCGGCTATGCGGTCTCGGCCAACTACTTCAGCGATCTTGGAGTGAAGCCACGGCTCGGCCGCACGTTCCTTTCGGACGAAGATCGCGCGCTGGGCGCCAACCCGGTTGTGGTCCTCAGTCACAACTTTTGGGAGCGGAAATTTCAGGGCGATTCCAAAAGCATCGGCCAGAGCATCAAGCTGAATGGATTGGCGTATACGATCGTCGGGGTCGCGCCCCAGGAGTTCACCGGCACGGATGTGTTCCCGTTGGAGACGGATTTCTGGGCGCCATTCTCCATGATCGACCAATTGGATCCCACTTTCGGTCCGGCTTCAAATCCGGCCTGGCGGGAGCAGTGGCGCGACTCATCGTCGCACCCGGGGATTCAGCTTCTGGCACGGATCAAAACCGGTATTCCGCGTGCGCAGGCCCAAGCCGAGACCGATCTGCTGATGCGGCAGCGCCTGTCGGGCTACCGCGAATCCGACCGCACCACTGCGGTCACGCTCCAAAAGACCGCCTATTTCTTCTATGCGGACGATATCCGTTTTCACGCGGCTGCGGCGGCGGTGTTGATGATCGTGAGCCTGGTGCTGCTGGTGGCGTGCGCGAACGTCGCCAACATGCTGCTGGCCCGCGGCGTCGCGCGGCAGCGCGAGATCGGCGTTCGCATGGCCCTGGGGGCCAGCCGCGGCCGCATCATCCGGCAGTTGCTGGCGGAGAGCGTTCTGCTTTCGTTGCTGGGCGGAGCAGCCGGGGTTCTCTTGTCTGCCTGGGCCGAGAGATTCCTGTGGGTTTCCCTGAGCGGTGTTTTCCAAGGCTTGCATTTCAACCTGGTCGAGCCGGATCTCAATCCCGACGTTCACGTATTTCTCTACGGGCTGGGGTTGTGCCTGTTCACGGGCCTCTTGTTCGGCCTTGCGCCGGCGCTGCAATGTACTCGCGTGGATCTCAATGCCGCGATCAAGGAAGAGGGCTGGACCTTCGGTGTCCGGCTGGGACGATCGCGGCTGAGGGGATTGCTGCTGGGAACGCAGGTGACCGTATCGGTGCTGTTGTTGGTATTTTGCATCGCGCTGACGTCCAGCTTCGTGAGTTCAAGGGCCGCCGATCCGGGTTTTGAGACGCGCGATACATTCCTCTTGATGACCGGCCCGAGCCCGAAGGAGCTCCAGCTCCGGGAGCGGCTGGAGACGCTGCCTGAGTTGAGCGGTGCGGCGATTGGAAGTTTGCCCTTGAATGGCACCTCCACAGCCCCGATGGCGGCGGGAAAGTTGAACCTGCGGACGGAGGCCACTCTCGCGTCGGACGGATACTTCGAAACCCTGGGCATCCGGCTTCTGCGAGGCCGCGGCTTCACGCGACAGGAAGCGGATCTGAAGGCGCCTGTAGCAGTGATCAGCGAGTCCACCGCGCGGCATGTTTGGCCGGGTGAAAATCCGCTCGGCAAACACATCTCTCTGGACTTGAAGTTTCAGAACAAGTTCACGGACTTTGAAATCGTGGGCGTGACGAGCGACGCGCGTTTCGCCGACATTACAGAGATCGACGCTTTGCACGTCTACCTGCCATCGGCGGAGATTCCGAAATCGGGGGGATTGGTGGTTCGCGTTCGCGCCGACCGCGGCACAGCGCTGGCGGCGGTGCGATCTGTGGTGCAATCCGTGGACCCGAGTCTATTGCCTGGCTTGGACATGGTCAGTCTGGAAGGGTTTGTCGCGGTGCAGCGCGGATACTTTCGCGTAGAGACGGCCTTCGCGGGCGCACTGAGTCTGCTTGCGCTCACGCTGGCAGGCGTTGGCATCTACGGAGTGACAGCGTTTCTTGTGAGCCAACGCACCAGGGAGATCGGAATCCGGGTTGCGCTGGGCGCGACGTCGCGCAGGGTAGTCCGGAGCGTGTTGATCGAGGGATCACGGCCGGTGCTTATCGGAATGGCCATCGGATTCGCGACCGCAGCCGGGCTGAACGTGGTTGAAAGCGCCTCCGATCCATTTCCGGATCCGGTGGTGAGAAGCGTTTTCGGCGATCCATCGATCTACGGCGGGCTAACGTTGATGCTCGCGATCGCCGTGATCGCAAGCATCGTTCCCGCGAGCCGGGCGCTACGCGTGGACCCGATGGTCGCGCTGCGCTACGAGTGAACCATGCGGCGATTTTTATCGAGACTCGCGAATCTGTTCCGCGGAGGGCGCGCGGAACGGGAGCTGGCTCGCGAGATCGAAGCGCACCTCGCGCTGCTCCAGGAAGACTTCGAGCGCGGCGGAATGCCACCTGAGGAAGCCCGGCTCGCGGCCAAGCGGGAATACGGCGGCGTCGAGCAGGCCAAGGAGCTGCATCGCACCGAGCGATCCTTCGTGTGGATCGAACAATTCTTCAAAGACGTTCGCTACGGCTGGATCAATTTGCTGCGTAATCCGGGATTCACGCTGGTTGCGGTGATCGCCTTGGCGCTGGGCATCGGTGTGAACGCGACCATCTTCGGAATCTATAACGCCGTGGCGCTGAAACAACTCCCGCTGGCCAATCCCAGCCAGGTGATGCGCGTCAAACGCTGGCTCGGGTCGAACCCTTACAATTACAAGTACAACTTCGCCTACCCCGAATATCAATACCTGCGCGATCACAACAGCGTCTTCTCCGGCGTGACAGCGTCGAGCTCGGCGATTCCCGTGATGGCGTCGATGGGCGAGGCGGCTCCGGAACACGTCAACGGCTATGCGGTCTCCGCCAACTACTTCGCGGAGCTGGGAGTGAACGCGCGCATCGGCCGCACGTTCCTGCCGGACGAGGACCGCGTGCTGGATGCGAATCCCGTGGTGGTCCTCAGCCACCGGTTCTGGCTGAAGAAATTTCACGCCGATCCGAATGTCCTGGGACAGACGATCAAGCTGAACGGATTGGCGTATTCGATTGTCGGGGTCGCGCCCGAGGAATTTACCGGCACGGACGTGGCTCCCGCGGAGGCCGCTTTCTGGGCGCCGGTCTCGATGATCGGCCAATTGGACGCGTCCTTTGGGCCAGCGCCGGATTCGACCTGGCATGAGACATGGCAAGACACCAGCCATCCCGGATTTGAGTTGCTGGTGCGGCTGAAGAACGGCGTCGCGCCCACGACGGCCCAAGCGGAAGCCAATGGGCTGCTTCGCCGCTATCTTTCCGTCTACCGCGAATCGCAGCCCACCACGGCGGTCACGCTTCAACGCGCCTCCTACTTCGGCGCCGCCGGCGACTTCTGGTTGAACGCGCTGGCCGCGGCGGTGCTCACGACAGTGAGCCTGGTGCTGCTGGTGGCTTGCGCCAACGTCGCCAACATGCTGCTGGCGCGCGGAGTGGCGCGGCAACGCGAGATCGGCATCCGGCTGGCGCTGGGAGCGGGCCGCGGCCGAGTGATCCGTCAGTTGCTGGTCGAGAGCGTTCTGCTTTCCTTGCTGGGAGGCGCGGCGGCGATTCCTCTGTCCGCCTGGGCCGGCAAGTTTTTATGGGTATCGCTGACCGGTTTTGTGCAGGGGATGCGGGCGCTCCAGACCATTGACCTGGACGTCAGTCCCGACGCTCATGTGTTTCTCTACGGACTGGCTTTGTCCCTGCTCACCGGCGTTTTGTTCGGGCTCGCGCCGGCGATGCAATCGACGCGGGCGGATCTGAACACCGCCCTCAAGCAGGAAGGCGCGTCGACCGGAGGGCAAGCCGGGCGGTCGCGGCTGCGCGGATTGCTGCTGGGGACGCAAGTGGCGATATCGGTGCTGCTGTTGGTGGTGAGCGGGCAACAACTGCGCGGGCTGGCGAGCTCTTTCGTCACGGCCGCCGATTTAGGCTATGACGCGCGCGATGCATACGAGGTGGGCGGATCGCTGGGCAACTTTCCGGCCAAGGTCCTGGACGTGAGACGGCGTCTTCAGGATCGGCTGGCTACGCTGCCTGAAGTACGTAACGTGGCGCACGGATTTCCGCCGCCGCTGGCGCTGCAATGGCCCGTGACGGCGGGGAAGTGGACGGGGCAGGCGACGACGAGTTTTGCATCGGACGGGTTTTTCGAGGCCTTGGGCATCCCGCTGCTGCGCGGCCGTGGCTTCACGCGTCCGGAAGCCGATCGGGGTGCGCCATTAGCCGTGATCAGCGAGGCCACGGCTCGGCGCGCCTGGCCCAACCAGGATCCGCTCGGCAAACGCTTCTCGATCGAGATGCTTCGGAACGCCCCCACGGACTACGAAGTGATCGGCATCGCGAAGGACGTTCGCTTTACCTTGATTACGGAGCTGGATCCCACGCACGTATACTTGCCGACCGGTCTAGGCGCCGATCCATCAGCAGCCCGGCCGACGCCGGTCTGGGGACAATTGGTGTTCCGCATTCACGGCAATCGCGATAAGGCGCTGGCGGCAGTGCAATCCGCGGTGGAGTCGGTGGACCCGAGCCTGTTGCCCCATCTGGATCTGACGAACGTGGAAGACGGGCCGGTGGCCGTCGAGCGCGGCCTGCTTCGCTTGATTGCGGTGTTCCCGGCCGTATTGACGCTGCTTTCGCTGACCTTGGCGGGTGTCGGCATCTACGGAGTGATGGCGTTTCTGGTCAGCCAGCGGACCAAGGAAATCGGAATCCGGATGGCGCTGGGCGCGACGTCGCGCGTAGTCGTCAGGAGCATCGTGATGCAGGGATTGCGGCCGGTGTTCGTGGGGACCGTGGCGGGGCTGGCGGCGTCGATCCCGGTGGAAGCCGTGATGCGCGCCAAGGGCTTTGTCGTGCCCACGTTCCAGGACCCTGCGCATCTGCTCTCCCGATTCGCCGATCCGATCATGCTCGCCGAGCTGGCTCTGGTGCTCGCGATCGCGGTGCTGGCAAGCGTCGTTCCGGCGAGGCGGGCGCTGCGAGTGGACCCGATGGTGGCGCTGCGATACGAGTAGGCGATCGTCGGGATGTCCGAAACTGCTTCTCTTTGGCACTCAACCGTTGGGGCGGGACGCCTAGTAAAATCAAGCCTCGCATTAGTTGTCCGTTGCGGAGTCCGGGGCACCACGTACTGACTCGCATAATATAGTATTCTACATACGAGCCACATGGAACAACCCGGACCTATTGAGTCGTCCCCTTCAATCGTGGCGGCAATGGGCGCGTCGGCGAAGCCTGCACAATGGCGGTTGAAGATAGCCTTCTGGCTGGACGTGACGCTGCTGGCCTCCGTCTGCGCGTTGCAGACCGTTCCTTTCACGGGACTTGTTCTCCACGAGTGGCTCGGACTCGCGATGGTGGGCATGGTTTTCGCCCACCTACTGCTTGCCTGGAGTTGGATCGCCTCGCAGAGCCGCCGCTTATTCGGCGTGCAATCCGCCCGCTCGCGCATCAACTACCTCATCAACCTGAGTCTTTTCGCCAGCGTTACCGCCGCGATCTTTTCCGGCATTCTGATATCGCAAAAGGCGGTCCCCACGTTGACCGGCACGAAAGCCGCGCCGGACATGGACTGGCGCTGGGATTATCTTCACCAGGACTTCTCGATTGCCCTGCTCATTCTGTCGGGGTTTCATCTGGCGATCAATTGGGACTGGCTGCTCGCGGCAGTACAAAAGATTTTCCGCCGCGTTTGGGAGGGCGCGCTGTGAAATTGCTCCGCCTATTATCACGGCTTGCTCTTCTCTCGCTGGCTGCCGCTGTGTTTGTCGGATTGACAGCAATTTATGGGGGTTCAGTGCAGCCTCCGCTGCCAAATCCGGGCTATCGGGCGGCGCATCGGCATCCTCCATCGGCGCCGCAGGGCTGGCGGTTTCTAGAATTCGTCGGTGCGGGTCTGGTGTCCGCAGTCTTCGCTGTGGGGGGACGCATAGTATTGCGACTGCGGCTCTCCCCTGCGCCGCGCAGCGAAGGACAGCCGATCTTATTGCGCTTGCACTGAGGACGCCAAGGCTGCCCAATCATGAGAGATCCGGGGAGCGAGGCGGGCGTTGCGGGTGGACCCGATGGTGGCGCTGCGATACGAGTAGGCGATCTTTAGAGATGTCCGAAACTTCTTCTCCTCTGGCAGTCAACGGTTGGCGCGGGACGCTCGCTCGGATACGGATCTGGGTTCATCTCGGCGTTGCGGAGACTGCGCGGGCCGTCGCGCCGGTTGCTTGACGATAACGTACTTATCGTCTAATAAAACCGCGCCGAACCCTTGGTGACTGGGGTTTGGAGTTCCGATCAATTATCCGTCGGCACCTCATCCAGGTGATCTATTGCAACCACGTCAACCTGCGCTTTCCCCGTTTCAAGTTTCAAGCCCAGCTGCTTTTCGAGCGCGCTGAAGATATCGGGAGCGTTCGACCTCTCCGGGCTGATTGCTGGCAAGCGGATGTCTGACTGCACCAAGGCGATGACGCTTTCGGGGTCGTACTCAAGCGTGAAGTCGTACGGCCCGGTCAGGCCTGTTTTGTCCGAAATCTCGACGACTCCTCTTCCAATTGCGGCGACCAAAACGGCGGGTGATGATTTCTTGACTGTGATCCGTATTGCGCCAGTCGTGGTCGTCGCGCCCGTCCGCGCCCATGCGCTGTATCCGGGCGCGAGCTTCGGAAACCCGTTCTGATCTACAGCCCTAGCGTAATGCGCGTCAACATCATCCGGCAACGGACCATTCGGCGGCGCGGCCGGCTTTAGTTTTAGTCCGCCCTTAGCTACAACCAGTGTGTACGCGTCGATTTCATGCTTCGTCATATGGAAGGCAAGACCAAATCGTTCCCTCAGGAGATTCTGTAGCATCTGCTGAAGTTGTTCCTTTGATGTCCCTAGCGGGAGCTTCGCCTCTATCTCAAATTTGCGTTGGCGAGCCCATTCAGGCAGATGTTCAAATCGGTCATCTTTGACTCCGAATGCAATTTGCAGAATTGCCCACATCGAGCCCAGACAATCAAACCGGGTTGGATCGTCCGTCCCTGGGCCGCCTGTGACCCTCCTTCCGGTTCCCCCAGGGAGCACCGTCCTGACGGAGGCCACCTCAAACGGCGGAGACGAAGGAGATTGGCCGAAAACGGCGCACGCGCCGAAGGCGATGAAGCAAGCGATAGTTCTTCGCATGTTCTTCCTCCTCAGCATCAGCATCGCGTCAATTATATCCCGTCCCTTTTGGGTGTCGCGGTCTGCCGATAAAACGGCGTTATGTAAAGTGACTCGGTGGGTGGACCCGATGGTCGAGCTGCGGTCGGTCCGGCTCTCTTATGGCGGGAACCCACTCTCGCTATAGTGAGGACGAATGAGCCAACGGCCGGTTGTCATCGTAACGGGAGGAGGGCGCGGAATCGGCGCGGCAACCGCAAAGCTCGCGGCTGCACGCGGCTACGCGGTTTGCCTCAATTATCTTCATTCGCGCGAACCAGCAGAAGAAGTGATCCGCTACATCACAGCCAGGAACGGTCAGGCGATTGCGATTCAGGCCGACATCAGCTCAGAGGCGGACGTGGTTTCGTTCTTCCGCCAAGCCGATTCGCGATTGGGCCGTGTTTCCGCTCTGGTGAACAATGCGGCCACGCTTGAGCGTCAAACGCGCCTTGAATCGATGGAGGCTTCCCGCATCGAGAGGGTGTTCGCGGTCAACGTAGTAGGATCGATGATCTGCGCTCGCGAGGCCGTGAAACGAATGTCGACTCGACACGGAGGCTCCGGCGGGGCGATTGTGAACGTCTCGTCCGGGGCGGCAAAGTATGGATCGCCGGGAGAATACATCGATTATGCAGCCAGTAAGGGCGCTATCGAAACGTTCACGGTAGGTCTAGCCCGGGAAGTGGCCGAAGAGGGCATTCGCGTGAATGCGGTTCGCCCGGGATTCATCTATACCGAATTGCATGCCAAAGGGGGCGAGCCGGAGCGTGTTGAGAGGGTGAAGGCGCTGGTCCCCATGCAGCGGGGTGGTCAACCCGAAGAGGTCGCCAGCGCTATTCTGTGGCTCCTGTCCCAGGAAGCCTCCTACGTTACAGGCACGATCCTCGACGTGTCCGGCGGCAGATAGGGCGGGACACTAAGCCCTGCGCCGGTAAGAGTGCCGACGCGGCTGAAGCGTGCGCCACGTCGCTACTTGGCGTGGGAGCCAGCTCGCATACACGGGCCGCTCGGGTTAACCTGTGGGAGAGAGGCCAACATGACATTAACCATCGACCTGCCGGACGAGGAGATTAAGGCTCTCGTCGCCAAGGCGCAGGCCCAGGGCATTTCCGCTGAAGAATACGCCAGGCAAGTGCTGGAGCATGATCTTGAGGGGGCCAGGCCGCCGCGGCGGCGCCATATCTCTGAAGTGATCCGCGAGAACATGCGCAAGGTTCCACCGGAAATCCTTGCTGCCGCGCCCGAAGATGGAGCCAGCGAGCATGACCACTACATTTACGGGCTGCCCAAGAGAAACTCGTGAAGCTGGTTTTTGCCGATACGTTCTACTGGATCGCCTTGACCCTTCCTGGAGACCCAGCCAGCGCCCGTGCTGAGCAGATCGCGGACGACATCCTAACGACCGAGGAAGTCCTCACCGAATACCTCACGTTCTTTTGCGCTTCACCTGAATACCTGCGCCAGGAAGTGGCAAGCAACGTGGAGGCGATATTACATGATCCGACCGTGCGTGTTATTCCCCAGAGCCACGAATCCTTTGCCGCGGGGTTTGAGCTTTACAAGTCCCGTCCCGACAAGGGCTACAGTCTGACGGATTGTATTTCGATGCAGACGATGCGCAAAGAACGGATTACCGAAGTTCCGACCAGCGACCGGCATTTTGAGCAGGAAGGTTTCCGGGCGCTGTTTCGCAATTCGTAAGAAACCCATCGCGAATCGCGCTCAGCCCGGCCGGGCGTGACTTGGGGAAAAGATTGTAAGGCGCTGCGATACGAGTAAGCCTTTGCGTCGGCAAGAGTGCCGACGCGGCACGCTGAAGCGTGCGCCACGTCTATTTGGCGGGCTGTTCCTTCAATTGATCCGCCGGGATCTCGTCCGGCGCCTCGAAGGTGATGGTCGCGTCGGAGGTGAACTTGCGATACAAGTGGAATTCGATTTCATTCCAGACCAGCGCCGAGCCGCCGCGGAAGCGCAGGTCCGCCTTCAGGGGCAGCACGAACTTCTGTCCCGAGATGTTCACAAAATCGTAGTCCATGATCTCGGTGGCCTCCTGGACCGGGAAACTGGCCGGGAGATCGTCGCATTCCATGGTGATGCGCATCACCTTCAAGGAATCGCGGTCCGCGTAGATCAACCCGTGATAGCCGGGCACGACCGTTTGCCCGGAAGCGTCGTCTCGAATGGAATACTTCGAATACGGTTTCAGGATCGTGAAGCTGAACACGTGCATGCGCCGGCCGCGCAGCGTGGCCCAGCGCTGCCACTCGAATTTCGCGTTGGAGGAAGGGTCGAAGACGTCCTCCAGCATGCTGCCGAATTCGCCGGAGGAACGGTTGCCGCCCACTTTGTCATGGGTCATTCCCGTCACCAGCTGGTTGTTCACCATCACGACTTTGTAATCCTCGTGGTGATCGACGTAGCTGAGCTGTTCCTGAATCACGCCGTCGGATCTCCAGGTTTCCGTCCGCGTGGGGTCGATGTGCCTGCGCGTCACCTGTACGCAGATAAAATTCGGAAGGCTCTGCACGTAGGACAAGGCGGTTTCCGTCACCCCCGCCAGAATCCGTTTCTGCTCCAGCGGGTCGGGCGCCGGCAGCAATACCACGGCAGCCTTGGGAGCGGGCGGCGGAGGCGGAGCCAGGCTCGCCGAAGCGGTCTCCAACTGTTTGAGCGCCGCCACGGTTCTGGGACCGGCGCCCATCCCTTCCAATTCCTCGACGGTCTTGCCGTCGAGGCGGTTGGCGAGCTTGATCCGGCGCACGACTTCGGCCACCTGGCGATCGTCCTGGCGCAACTGAATGGAGCTGCGGATGAAGCTCACCAGTTGAGGCACAGACATCTGGCGCTGCTGGGAGTACGCCGCTAGAGCGCAAATAATCACCGAGGCGCACGCTCGTCGCAGCCGGCTCATTTCTCTATTTTGACGCTTCCTTGCCCTTCTTGGGTTTCGAGATTGGCGCGGCGGGCGCGGCCTTCTCCGGCGCCACGGAGGGAGCGCTCACGGCCTTACCGATCGCCGCCGTCAGCAGAGGAGCCATGAGCCGGTAGCCCTTGGCGTTGGGATGCAGTCCGTCATCGGACAGATCCACTCCCAATTGGCCCTGATCGTCGATCAACGCCGGATAATAGTCCAGATACACGTAGCCGCGCTGGGCGCAAAAACTTTTCAGCCAATCATTCAACGCCCGGATGTACAGCGGCGGATGGGAAGGCGTGCGCACATACGAGGGGTCGGCGTCCTGGTGCGCGTCGCTCACCGGCAGGAGCGAGGCGAAGATCACCTTGACCTTGGACGCGGCGGCCAAATCCGCGAGCATGACGTAGTCGTCCTCGATTGCGGTCAGCGGAATGCCGCGAGCCAGGTCGTTGGTTCCGGCGAGAATCACCACCGCCGCGGGATGCAAATCGGTCACATCGCTCTTCAAGCGCCCCAACATCTGCGACGCGATCTGGCCACCGATGCCGCGGTTGACGAAGTCGCGATCGGGGAAATACTCGTTCAACCTCCACAGCTCGGTGATCGAATCGCCCAGAAATACCACGCGAGGCTTGCCCGGCTGCGGCGCGCCCAGCTTGCGGTTGGCATCGGCGTAACGCGCCAGATTGTCGCGATCCGGAGCCGTGAGCTGCGCGTCCTTGCTGTCCAGCAGGGCGCGGAAATGCGAGTCCAGGCGGGTAGATTCGTCGCGCACCTCGGCGAACTGCTGCCGCGCCGCTTCCGGAAACGGGTAGGGTTTGGGAACCGCATCGGCCAGGGCCAGGTACGCGCGAACGTTCATCATCAGCGCGTAGGTGGGCTGACCGCTGTTGGGGCGCAGCCGCAGTTGCGTGCACGCCTGCTTGACGTTCTCAATCACCGGAGCCGCGGCCCGCGACAGATCCGGCACCGCGACGCCGCCCGCTTCCATAAGCTGGGTGGAGCGCACGCACAGAGTGTTCACCTCGGCGGGGTCCAATAGGGCGCTGGGGGCCTGGGCGCGCAGAGTGGCCGCGAAAACCGCGAGCCAGACGGCTCTCATGGATTTTCCTGCTTCTCCAGATCGAGCGTTACCGTGCTGATCGGGAAAGTGGTGCGCAGCCGGATCCGGACCGGCAGCCGCCGTGCATCGTCGGTCATCCACACCAGCACTTCGCCCTTGCGCGTGTACACCACGCCATTCATCAGGTCGGCGGCGTAGCGGATGGTCTGCTGCATTCCGGTGGGGGTCTTGATTCCTTCGTGCTCCTGCGCCATCACTTTGACCAGCGCCGACCGCCTTCCGTCGCTGACCGGGAGCTGCGCCGATTGGCCGACGCCCAGGTTCATGGCGCGAAGCCTGATGAACGCCCCCAGCACGTCCGACACGCAGTTCGGAATGTCCGTGCCGGCTTGCTTCACCACCAGGTTCTTGATCAAGTCGCGCTCGACGAACGCCGCATGATTGTGGCTGCGGTCGTAGGTCACTTGCGCCTCATGATGCCGTTCGCGCTCCATGGATTCCATGACGCTGGAGGTCGCGCACATGGAATCCTCGTAGTTCACGGTATACACATCCTGAATTTTGAACAGCGTGGAAACGATGCCGGCCGATTCCAGGCGCATGGAAACCTGCTGCGGCTGCCTCTCGATGGTGACGGTTCCGGCACGGGCCAGCCGCCACTCCACTGCATAGGTCAGCTTCTCCTTAGTTTGAGATGGAGGGGTTCGGGCAGGAGGGGGTTGGTCCGCGGAGGGTTGAGCGGAAGACGCCGGGGGCTGCGACGGAGCTTTGATGGACTGTCCCGAGACCCACCGTGCCGGGACCAACCAGCAGGCGAGGAGTAGGGGGAGAGCGGACGCGCCGGACAAAAACCGCATTCCTTTTCGAGTGTACACTCAAATCGTGACTCGCATTCCAGGACGGCACTTCCTGCGCAACCTGGTGGAGCGGCGCGCGCTGGTGGGGCAATTGGTACGCCGCGATTTCCAGATGCGCTATGTCGGCTCGGCCGCCGGCTGGGCCTGGGGAGTGGTGCATCCCATCGTACAACTGGGGGTGTGGTATTTCATCTTTCAAGTCTGTCTGGGCGTGACTCTGCCGAACGGCGGCGTCACGACCAACTATCCCATGTACCTGTTCTGCGGCTTCCTTCCCTGGATGCTGTTTCAGGAAACCGTGACGCGCTCGGCCGGATCGCTGGTGGAGCAATCCAACCTGATCACGCGCACGGTGTTCCCCTCGGAGGTTGTGCCCGTATCGATTTTTTTATCGTCGCTGATCCATCACCTGATCGGTCTGGCGTTGTTCATCCTGGGCGCGGTCTTTATTCTGAATAAACTCAGCCCGATGGTGCTCTTGCTGCCGCTGTATATGTTGCTTCTGGGGCTGCTGGCGGTGGGCGTGGGCTGGATCGTCTCCAGCCTGCATGTGTACCTGCGCGACACCGGCCAGGTTTTGAACGTGGTGATGACGCTGTGGTTCTGGCTCACGCCGATCATGATCCCGGAGGACAAGATTCCGGCGCGTTTTCATTTTCTAGTGGCCTGGAATCCCATGTCGTGGATGGTTCGCGCCTACCGCAACCGTCTGCTGGCCCCCGGCTGGCCGGGATGGAAGGAGCTGGCCGTGCTCTCGATCTCCTCGGCGGGGATGTTCGTGATCGGGGGACTGTTCTTCCGCCATCTGAAGCGCGGCTTTGCCGACGTGTTGTAGCGTAAAGTAAGAACGTGGCTAAGCTCGATACGGCCTCGAATATCGACTGGATGGCTTGCGAACTGATCGAACAAGTCTCCGGCAAGGTGTCGGGCCGGCCCGTCGTGCGCGGAACGCGCATCATGCCGGACGCCATTGTGAACAGCTACGACCTCGGCGACAGCATCGACGAAATTCATGAGGGCTTCCCCACCCTTTCGGTTACCCAGATCAAGCGGCTGATCGAGTTTGCGCACGCGCAACGACAGCGGCACAATCCGTGAAGGTGTTGCTGGACGAAAGCCTCGATCACCGGCTGCGGAAATGCCTTGGCTCGCATGAGTGGACCTTCTTGCAGCACTGCCACGCGGAGATCGAGCCGACTTCGCGATAACGCCGTTTACCGACCCCGGAGCGCGGAGGGGCTGGAGTAAACTTCAGTCATGGGATTCGGTTCGGTGCGGATTTGCCAGTGTGGCATTGGCGGAATGATCTTCACTCTGTGCGCGCAACCCTGGCTGCTCGCGCAAGAAAAAGCGGCGAGCCCTCAGCCAACTGCCGTCTCCGTTCCCTTCATAGGATGCAAATCTGGCGGCCAGGTCGGATCGGCGGAAGCGCCAAAGGGCACAAGCACATCTGTGCCGATAACCGCACAGGAGGCCCAAGGACTGGCCTATTATGAATCCTCACCGGGATTTGGCGTCCTTGCCCCGCGCGGATGGCATTGCTTTGGAACTTACGGCTCCGGCGGCGATGCCCTCTTTGTGAGCCCTCAACCAATCGACACTGCAATATTTGCTCCCGGCTGGAAGGGCTTTGCAGGGCCAGCGATTGAATTCACCCACAGGTTTGGCGGTACCTTTGGGCGATTTGCCGTTGCTGAAGTCATAGCGCGAGTTTTTCCAGCCTATAGGGCGTTCGCCACGCATGTGATGGAATTTCCGGCACCCCAGTTTGCGTTTGGCCCATATCCGAAAGACTCGCTGACCTACAAAGGCACGACAGTGGTTGAGTACAAAACCCCGCCCCAAACGGAGGGGTTGGGAACGCATTCATCGCTATTGAAGAACGGCAGTCCAATCGAGGGAGTGGCGATCCTCATTGGGCAGACGCCCGATCTACTGCTCCTGTCGGTGCGCCTTCCCCCCGATCTGACCGGACTTACGTCGGCGATCGTTCGTCAAGTTGAGAGTGACCCGGCACACGGCCCTACCAACTGAGGAGCGGGCTAAATCGCCGCCCATTGTATACTGAAGCTTCCATGCCTGCGCCGCGCAAGTGGGGAGGCGACCTGCCGTTTCTCCTCGAAAACCTGATCCTCAAGGATTTTCGCATCCGCTACCGCAACATGTCTCTGGGCATTCTGTGGAGCCTCATTAATCCCATCGTAATGATGGGCGTGCTTACGTTCGTGTTCGGATACGTGCTGGGCAACAACAGCATTCCGGCGTATCCGCTTTTTATCTTGTGCGGACTGATCCCTTATAACTTCTTTGCCGGAGCGGTGCTGAGCGGCACCACGTCGATCGTCGAAAACGCCGGCCTGGTGAAGCGCGTGATCGTGCCGCGGGAAGTGGTGCCGGTGGCCTCGGTTCTCTCCAACTGCGTGCATCTGGGGATCCAGTTTTGCCTGCTGGTGGCGATCGCGCTGTTCTTCCGTCTCCCTCCCACGCGATTCTGGCTGTGGCTGCCGGTGGTCTGGTCGCTGTACATGATTTTCGTGTTCGGGCTGGCTCTGGGCGCGAGCGCGATCAACGTCTTCATCCGCGACACGCGCTACGTGGTGGAATCCTTCAACCTGGTCCTGTTCTGGCTGGTCCCGATTTTCTACACTTTTCCCGTCAAGTATGGAGTCGTGTACGACTTTAATCCAGTGGCCGCGCTGGTGATGGCCATGCGCAATATCCTGATCGATCACCATGCGCCCGCGGCGTCCCTGGTCCGCAACATGGTGATTGCGGCGACCGTCACCTTGACTCTGGGCGCATGGATCTTTCAGCGATTGAAGATCCACTTCTACGAGCACATCTGATGTCCGCTCTGGTATTCGATCACGTCACCAAATCCTTTCCGCACCACAGCGGCGCGCGGCTGCTGCGGGAACGCATCACGGACCTGATGCATCCTTCCCGCGCCCAGCGAATCGGGGTTCTGAAGGACATCTCGTTCCACGTTCCCAGCGGGGACGGTCTGGGCCTGATCGGGCCCAATGGGGCGGGCAAAAGCACCCTTCTGAATCTAGCCTGCGGTCTCTCCGCGCCCGATTCCGGACGCATCGAAGTACATGGGCGGGTGGCCGCCCTGCTCGAGCTGGGCTCCGGTTTTCATCCCGACCTCACCGGCGCCGAGAACGTGCGCATCAACGCCGCCATGGTCGGGCTCTCCCGCCGCCAGACCGCGGACCGCTTTGAGGAAATCGTGGAGTTCTCCGGCGTGCGCGACTTCATTGACGAGCCTCTGCGCACGTATTCCAGCGGGATGATGATGCGCCTGGCCTTCTCCGTGGCCGTGCACGTCGATCCCGACGTCCTGGTGATCGACGAGGTGATTGGCGTCGGCGATCAGGCCTTCTTCGCCAAGTGCCTGGAGCGCATGCATCGTTTCCAGGCGGAGGGCAAGACCATCCTGCTGGCGACGCACTCCGCCGACCTGATGAGCCGGCTGTGCCAGCATGCGCTGTGGCTGGATCGCGGGCGAGTGGTCACCAGCGGCCCCGTCCAAGCGGTCCTGGAGGCCTACAAATCCAGCCAGACCGACTCCGCTGCCGCCGCCGTCGTGCGAGCGTAAAAAACCGGGACAGTACACTCAATACACTCATTTCCCAATTCTTCTGGTCCGTCGGATGGAAATGAGTGTATTGAGTGTACTGTCCCGGTTTTTTTACCGGCGCTTGGTCTTGATCTCGATCGGCGTCCCTTCGAACCCGAACTTTTCCCGGAGCCGGTTGATCAGGAACCGCTCGGCCGAAAAGTGCAGATTGGGCCGGTCCGTGAACACCACGAACGTCGGCGGACGAACGGAAGCTTGCGTGATGTAGTGAATCTTGGCGGAGTATTCCCAGCGCAGCGTCTCGACAAACCGGTTCAGCTCGCCCGTGCCGATGCGCTTCGAGGCCGAATCGTAGACCTTCTTGATCAGCGGAAACAGCGCGCGCGTGCCTTGGCGTTTCCACGCTGAGACGAATGCAACCGGAGCGTAGTCCAGAAATTTCAGCTCGTCGCGAATCTTCTCGAGGAATGCCTGTTTCTTCCGGTGAGGTGGCGCGTCGCCAAACGCCGCGTCCCATTTGTTCACGCACAGGATCACCGCGCGGCCCTCTTCGTGCGCGTAACCCGCGATGGTCGCATCCGACGCCACGACGCCTTCGGCTTCCGTCGCGTCCAGCACCAGGATCGCGACGTTGGACATGCGCAAATGCCTGCGGGCCATCACCACGCTCATCTTCTCCGCCATCAGGTGAGTCTTGCCCTTGCGCCGGATCCCCGCCGTATCCACGAACAGGTACTCGACGCCTTCGTGGATCACCGTTTCATCCACCGCGTCGCGGGTGGTTCCGGCGACGGGCGAAACAATCGAGCGCTCCGAGCCTGTCAGCGTGTTCAGCAACGTCGACTTGCCCACGTTCGGCCGGCCCAGAATCGCCACCTTGATCCGCTTCGCGTCCGCCGCCTCCGGCTCAGCTTCCCCCACCGGAAAATCGCGCGTTATATGATCCAGCAGATCTTCGAAACCCAACCGGTGCTCGGCCGAGATGGGAAACAGATGCTCGAATCCCAGCGCGTGAAACTCGTGCGCCAGATCCTCACGCCTGGTGCTGTCGATCTTGTTCACCACCAGCGTCACCGGCTTGCCGATCTTGCGCAGCATCGCCGCCAGATCGCGGTCGATGCCCGTGATTTCCGTCCGCCCGTCGATCAGGAAGACGACCTGCGACGCGGTGTCGAGCGCGAAACGAGCCTGTTTCAGCACCTGGCTGGGGATCATTTCCGCGTCGTTGGGAATGATTCCGCCGGTATCGATCAGCTCAAAGCGCCGGCCCCGGTGCGACGCCTCGCCCTGAATCCGGTCGCGCGTGATCCCAGGCTCATCGCCCACAATCGAGCGCCTTTGGCCCAGAATCGCGTTAAAGAGGGTCGATTTGCCGACGTTGGGGCGTCCGACGATGACCACGGAAGGTAAAGAGAGCATGCAGACCTCCATCCTCGCACGCGACAATCAAGTAAGTGTCTACCAATCCCCTTTTCCGCAATGTCGCGATCATCGCTCACGTCGATCACGGCAAGACCACTCTGGTGGATGCCATGCTCCGCCAGAGCGGCATCTTCCGCGCCAACGAAGAAGTCGCCGAGCGCGTCATGGATTCCAACGATCTGGAGCGTGAGCGCGGCATCACCATCCTCTCCAAGGCCACCGGCATTCACTATAGCGGCGTCAAGATCAATATTGTCGATACGCCCGGGCACAGCGATTTCGGCGGCGAGGTCGAGCGCGCCCTGAAGCTTGTGGACGGCGTCATGCTGCTGGTGGACGCCAGCGAAGGCCCGCTGCCGCAAACCCGCTACGTGCTGATGAAGGCTCTGGAAGCGCGTCTGCCGCCCATCGTGGTGATCAACAAGATCGACCGGCCGGACGCGCGCATCCAGGAAGTCCTGAACGAAATCTACGATCTGTTCATCGATCTCGACGCCGTCGAAGACCAGCTCGGCTTCCCCGTGATCTACAGCAACGCCAGGCTGGGCATCGCCAAGATGGATCCGGATGGCGAGGGCTCCGACCTGCGCCCGCTGTTCGACGCCATCCTCGCGCACACTCCTGAGCCGACGGGCGATCCCGAAGGCGTGCTCCAGCTTCAGGTCGGCAACCTCGATTACAGCGACTATCTTGGGCGCCTGGCGATCGGCCGCGTATTTAACGGGACCTTGCACCTCGGCGACGAGGTTGCCATCGCCAAGCTCGACGGCAGCATTCAGAAGACCAAAATCACCAAGCTGTACTCCTTCGAGGGGCTGAAGCGCGTGGATGAAACCGTGGGCCGGCCCGGCGACATTCTAGCGATTGCCGGAGTGGAAGGCATCACCATCGGCGAAACGCTCACCAGCGTGGATACGCCGCAGCCGCTGCCGCCCATCCACATCGACGAGCCCACCATCGCCATGACCTTCACCATCAACACCTCGCCGTTCTCCGGCCGCGATGGCCAGTTCGTCACCTCGCGCCATCTGCGTGACCGCCTGGACAAGGAGCTGCTCACCAACGTGTCCCTGCGCGTGGAAGAGGCCGGCGGTCCGGATGCTTTCAAGGTCATGGGCCGAGGCGAGCTTCAGCTCGCTATCCTGATCGAGATGATGCGGCGCGAGGGGTATGAGCTGGCGGTCGGCAAGCCTGAAATTCTCACCAAGCGCATTGACGGCCACCTATCCGAACCACAGGAGCTCCTGGTGATCGACTGCCCCGAAGAGTTCATCGGCGTGGTGATCGAGAAGCTGGGCCGTCGGAAGGGCAAGATGGGCAAGATGGTCAACCACGGCTCCGGGCGCGTGCGGCTGGAGTTTCGCGTGCCCTCGCGCGGCTTGATCGGCCTGCGCAGTGAAATGCTCACCGACACCAAGGGCACCGCCATCATGAACACACTGTTCGAAGGCTACATCGAATGGCAGGGCGACATTCCCTCGCGTCCTACCGGGTCTCTGGTCGCGGACCGCTCCGGCTCGACCACCGGATACGCCATCTTCAATTTGCAGGAACGCGGCGAGATGTTTGTGGCGCCGGGGACCGAGATCTATGAAGGCATGATTGTCGGCGAGAACGCCCGCGATGCGGATCTCAACGTCAACATCGTCAAGGAAAAAAAGCTCACCAACATGCGCGCGTCTACAGCCGACGAGGCCATCCGCCTGGTGCCTCCGCGCCTGCTCAATCTGGAGCAGGCCATCGAATTCATCCGCGAAGATGAATTGGTGGAGGTGACGCCGAAGTCCATCCGGCTGCGAAAGAAGATCCTGAAGGCGAATCAGCGGTAGGGGGGAGCGGATGCTTTGCCGTCGATCATGCCTTCGATTCACGTAGGGAAATCCGCGCAGCTCATGGTCGCTATCCGCCGGACGCCCAGGCAATAAGCTAAACGGGTAACCACGCTGTTAAACTCCGGCAGCTGGCGACTACTATAGTGTGGAAGACATTATCAAGCTCACTGCTGCGGCAGGGTCGGTGGTCGTCGGAGTTGTCGGGGCCTGGCTTCACGCTCGGTTCAGCCGCAAGGTGCGGCTCAAGATCGGTCGGTGCGGGGAGATCGAGACGGAGGCGCAGACGGTCGCTGGGGTCAAAAGTCTCCTAAAGGAAGCAGAAGGGTTTCAGCAACGAAACCAACGGAAGGTAATCCATGAACCTTGGAATTGACGGCACAGAACTCTACAAGCGAGATCTTACCGAGGTTGATCGCTAGGCTGGCGAAGGTGCAGCGCGGCGCTTCCTCGAATTCTTCACCGTCGGCATTCGCGACCGGAACGCGAACGGCAGCGCACCGTCGCACAGGCGTGGTCAGCGCTCGATCATGATCCCACAGGGGAAATCCTAGGGCGACAAACCCACCAGGCTTCCACTTCGTCTTTTGTGAAACCCGCCACGGATGGATCAATCGCGGCGAATCGCGCAAACCTCTTGAAGGGTCGTGGCGCGACCCTTGATGGCTGCGCGGCTGCATCCCAAGTGCACCACTAGGAGGAATTCATGGGGAAGAGATCCGGCCAGGTAGGCTGCACCGTTACCACCCTTTCGCTGATGTTCGCGTCGACTTGCCTGTGTTCGATCTCCGCCTTCGGCCAACAGCCAACAGTGGACATTTCCGGATTTTGGCAATTTACAGGACTTGCAGGACCTTTGGCCTCCGTCCAAATTACCCAGAATGAGGGTAAGCTTGCCGGTCAATTCGTCTTCAGCGGAACTTCGACGCCCGTGCCGTTTTCCGGATCAATCAGTACACTTTTCGGCGAAGCGGTGAACATGGATGTGCAGCAGGATGGCGAGGAGGTTTCCTTTTCTGGAAACATTGGCTCAAGCAGCTTCATGAGTGGTCAGTATACGATCGGATCGAGTAGATCCGGTCAGAATTGGATAGGCACTCGTTTGGGGGCCTTTGGACCGCCGATCATCACGGGAATCACGAACGCGGCCAGCGCATCGGCCGGCCCGATTGCGCCTGGCGAAATCATATCGATCTATGCCAACGCCACCATCAACCCCATCGGGCCATCGACCGGGGTGGGCCTTGAGGTTGACCAAGCTGGGGAGGTGTCGACCACGCTCGGCGGCGTGCAAGTGCATTTCCTTCCCATTGACGTGTATGCGCCGTTGACATACGTCGGCGCCGGTCAGATCAACGCGGTAGTGCCGTACGAGGTGGCGGGCCTTGTGGACGGGAGTGTGCAGGTACAATACGGTGAAGCATCGAACGCCTTCCCGGTGCAGGTGGCTGCGACTGCCCCGAGTATTTTCACGGCTAACGGCACGGGCGCAGGGCAGGGAGCAATTCTGAACCAGGACGGCCATCTTAATGGGCCGGACGCGCCGGAGTCGAGAGGCGGGGTCGTGGTCCTATTCGTAACCGGCGAAGGCCAAACATCCCCGCCTGGCGTGTCAGGCAAGATCACCACTTTGTCCTCAACGCCGCCGCTCACGCCCATGCCAACGGCAGCCGTGTCAGCGCTGATAAACGGTCAGAAGGCGCCCGTCGCGTTCTACGGGGAAGCGCCAGGCCTCGTCTCGGGTGTGATGCAGATCAATGTGCAGATCCCAACGACAATATCGTCGGGCAACGTCCCGATACAGGTTTTCGTGGGCGGGAAGGGCAGCCAGAGCGGTGTGACCGTGTCGGTGGGGCAGTAGCTCGGGGCGAGCAGGCCGAGCCGTAAGCAAGTTTGCGCCGGAAAGGAGTTCGGCGCTATGCGGCGAAAGAAATGGCCACTTGGCCGGGCACCGCCTCGCCGTGCTCCAGGCGGTCCGCAATCACTCGCAATGCGAGCGCCTCGGCGAAGGCCAAGGCTTGCTTGCGAGTCCGCCCATAGACCGTGACTCCGGGTAGAGCTGGAATGTCGGCGATCCACCTACCATCGTCCTCGCGGGAGAATTCGACTTTCAGGTTGAACGCCTCAGCTTGAGCCGCTTGTTCCATCGCTTCAAATTGAGTGTAACAGAGCATACTCCAGCCCTTGTCGCCGGAGCAGCGCTTGCTTTAAGCGGGAGCGCCACCCGATATTCGGCTGGCCGGCAAGAAGCGCGAAAGTGTCGTGAGCCGCCAATAAGAAGCGGTGGCCAAGTTCGGGAGTTGCCTCAGTTGCGTAGTAATACGCCTGGTCATCAAGGTCCCGATCCGCCCTGGGCCGGACGACGTAGCGGTTTTCGCTCACCTGTCTCCGGTCTTTTTCAGGCGCTCGTCTTCAGGCGCACATCCAGCCGGCGATGCTTCTCTTCCCAATAGCCGGGACCGATTTGGATGGGATCTCCCGAATTCAGGCCTTCGAAGGCAAGGGATTCCAGCTCCTCTTCCGCCGATTGATCGGCGTTGAGGAGACGCTCGACGTAATCCGGCACAGTGATGCCTTCCGCGGCGGCCCGTTCGCGCAGGCGAGCCTCAAGTTTGGCGTCTATCATGATCGGCATGAATCGTGTCTCGCTCTTAGTTTACCGTGTTCGGCGGCAACACCAGGCTCTTCTTCTGAAAACAAAACGGTGCTAATCTAATCGTAGCGTATAAGCTACGAGAGCGACTCTTCCGCCCAATGGAGGCTTCCGAGGCACGGTTCAATACTATCGCACCGCGGATGGGACATTTCCGTTCAAGGATTGGCTGGATGGGATCACGGACCGAGGGGTACTTGCTGCTGTGGACGCTCGCTTTGCCCGTTTTCGTGGAGGGAACCTTGGGAAGTCTGAGCCGATTGGTGGAGGTGTGTCGGAGAGGCGCAAAAAATGAGCTACAAATCGGATCTTCTCGATAGGCTAAAATCCCCTCAGTATTGCGCGACCTACCTATCGGCTGCACTCGCGGATTCGGGTGAGGCATTTCTGGTTGCGCTTCGCGACGTGACCGAGGCGCAAAAAGGGATGGCGCAACTTGCCAGCGCCGCGAAGGTAAACCGGGAAAACCTGTACAGGATGCTCTCCAAGGACGGGAATCCCCGACTGAGTAGCCTTGGCGCCATCATGGAGGCACTTGGTCTGCGTCTTTCGGTTGAACTAACCGAAACGAATCGCACAGCCGCCGAGCCAAACGCCGTTGCGCGCCTCAGAACCGGCGCCCGTCGTGTCGCAAGTCGTCATCGTTGAGGCGGCGCGGACGATGCTCCAATCGACCGCTCTTGCGGAACTCGCCCTCTGCTGGATCGCGTGGGTGCTGGCTTTTGTGAAACCCCGCAAGCAAGCGGCCGGGCGGGTAAAGGTGGTCAGAGCGCCCGGATCGAAGTGGGGCATTCTTCTGGAGGCGCTCGGTTTCGCGCTCATCTGGGCTTACATTCGGCCGGTGGGTTTCGAGAAATCCTGGCCGTCCTTGATCGCTTCCATGATTGTCGGCCCACTATCGGTGGCACTCGCGTGGGCGGCCACTCGCCATCTTGGCAAACAATGGCGCTATGAAGCGGCGCTCATTGAAGGTCACGAACTGATCCAAACGGGTCCCTACGCCTGGGTTCGGCATCCTATTTACACCTCGATGTTGGGCATGGCGCTGGCCACGGGATTCGCCTGGACCTGGTGGCCGATGTTTGTCGCGGGCCTGATCGTTGTCCTGGCTGGAACGGAGATTCGGGTGCGCGCGGAGGATCGCTTGCTGGCCGGACGTTTCCAGGAGTCCTTCATCGCATACCGCTCGCGCGTGGGCGCCTACATTCCGTTCCTTCGCTGACTGCGCAGCGAGAAAGGCGCCTCCCTTACAATAGTCGGTATGCGAGTGTTGCGGACGCTTCTCGGCGCCTCGGCTTTATTTGCCCAGGCCGTATTTGCCCAGAAGCAGCCGCTTACTGTCGAGACGATGCTGCGGATCGCACGCATCGGTGAGCCGGCTCTGAGCCCCAACGGACGCATGGTGGCGTTCACGGTAACGACTCCGGATGTGACCCAGAACACCAAGCCGCAACAGATCTACGTGGTTCCCGTACAAGGGGGAACGCCGCGGCAGCTCACGCAGGAAGGCAGCCAGAATGAAAGACCGCGCTGGTCGCCGGATTCACGCCAGATTTATTTCATCTCCAATCGCGGAGGCTCCGGACAGATCTGGGTGATGGACGCCGACGGCGGCCATGCCCGCCAGATCACGCACCTTTCGACCGAGGCCGGCGGCTTGCTGGTGACACCCGACGGCAAGAGGCTGGTGTTCTTATCCAGCGTCTACCCGCTGTGCGCCGAGGATGACGTCTGCAACAAACGCAAGCTCGACGAAGAAGCGCAGAGCAAAGTAAAGGCGCGCATCTATACGTCCCTGCTCTTCCGCCATTGGAACCAGTGGGAGAGCGAGCGGCGGCAGCACCTGTTGACGATCGACGTGGACGGCGCCGAGGTGAAGGATCTGACTCCGGGCTTGCGAGACGTGCCTCCGTTCTCACTGGGCGGTCCCGACGATTACGCCGTTTCGCCCGACTCCGCCGAGTTGGCGTTCGTCACGAACGCCGATCCGGAGCCGGCGCTGAGCACCAACTCGGACATTTATACGGTTTCGTTGGACGGCGGCGATCCCCGCAAGATTACCGCTGGGCTGGGCGCCGACAACTCGCCGCAATACTCGCCGGACGGGAAGTATCTGGCGTTCCGTTCGCAAGCGCGCCCGGGTTATGAGAGCGACCGCTGGCGGCTGATGGTGCTGGATCGCGCCACCGGCCGATCCACCAATCTCACGGAAGGGCTGGACCGCTGGGTGGGCAGCTTCACCTGGTCGCCGGATTCGACGCGGATTTTTTTCACGGTGGAGGACCGGGGGCGCACCGGAGTGCAGATGGTTCTGGCGACGGGCGGAGGGTCGCGCAATATCATTTCGGGGTCTTCCAGCCTGGACGATGTGCAGTTCACCTCCGACGGCCGGACCATGATCTACACCGAAGAGACCGGCTCCCGCCCGGCCGAGATTTTTCGCGCGGACTCCTCGGGTGGCACGGAAGTCGCGCTGACGCACTTGAACGACGCGCTGCTTTCGCAGGTGCAACTGACTCCGCTTGATGAGATGTCGGTGGAAAGCGCGGACAAAACCCGCGTGCATGCCTTCGTGGTGAAGCCGCCGGGATTCAGCGAAACGCAGAAATATCCGGTGCTTTTTCTGATTCATGGCGGGCCGCAGGGCGCCTGGGGCGAAACCTGGAGCTACCGCTGGAACGCGCAGGTGTTCGCGGCCGCGGGATACCTGGTGGTGATGCCGAATCCGCGCGGCTCCACCGGCTACGGGCAGAAGTTCATCGATGAGATCAACGGGGATTGGGGCGGGAAGCCCTACGACGACATCATGGCCGTGGTGGATTCGGTGGCCGCGTTGAAGTACGTGGACCCCGACCGCATGGCGGCCGCCGGCGCCTCCTACGGCGGCTACATGATCGATTGGATCCTGGGACACACCACGCGGTTCAAGGCGCTGGTGTCGCACGACGGCGTGTTCGATCTGCGCAGCATGGCGGCATCCACCGAAGAACTGTGGTTCCCGCAGTGGGAATTCAAGGGCATGCCTTGGGACAACCCGGAGATGTACGCGCGCTGGTCGCCGAGTTACTTCGTCAAGGATTTCAAGACTCCCACGCTGGTGATCCACGGCGAGGAAGATTACCGCGTGCCGCTGGAGCAGGGCTTGCAATTGTTCACCGCGCTTCAGGTGCAGAAGGTTCCTTCGAAGCTGCTCGAATTTCCCGGCGAAGGCCACTGGGTGCTGAAACCCCAAGACAGCGTGTTGTGGTACCACACGGTGCTGGACTGGATCGGGGAGTGGTTGAAGCAATAGCCCCGATGTGGCGCACGCACTCCTGCGTGCCGCGTCGCCACTCATGGCGACACCGTCTGCATGTCACCAGAGTGTCGAGATGAGTCTCGACACTGCACGCACGAGTGCGTGCGCCACAGCCATTGTCGTGGCCCTGACGTTGCTTAGCTGCGGCGGACCTCCCGAAGCGCGGCTGCGCAAAGCGCTGGCGACGAAAAAGTCGGGCACGATCCACCTGCCATCGGGCGTCGTCGAAATTCCCACCGAGCTGACGCTGGCGCCGGGCGCGCACGATCTCGAAATTGTGGGCGGCAAGGGCACGGTGCTCCAGGCCGCCGCCGGATTTCAGGGCCGGGCCATCCTTGTGTTGGAAGGGGCGAGAAACATCCGGCTCCGCGATTTCAGCGTGGAAGGCAATCGCGAGACTGCGCCCACAACGCTCGAAATGGCGCCTCCGGAGAATTATTTCCGGATGTGGTATCCGGACAACGGAATCCTGGCGGATCGCGTGGAGGGATTGGAAATCTCCGGAGTCCATCTGGCGCACGTGACCAACTTCGCGATTCTCGTGAGCCGGTCTTCGCGGATTCACATCGCCAAAGTTTCGGTGCAGGATTCCGGGTCGCGCAACGCGCAGGGGCGCAACAATCTCAGCGGCGGGATTCTGATCGAAGAAGCTTCGTCGCAATTCGAGGTGCGGGACTCCGTGTTCGAAAGAATCGCCGGCAACGGCTTGTGGACGCATTCCCTGCGGATCTCGCCCAGGTTGGAAGATGGGGTGTTCGCCCACAACCGCTTCGACACCGTCGGCCGCGATGCGATCCAGGTGGGCGCTGCCTCGCGCGTGCGCGTGGAGGATAACACAGGCGCGAACGTCGGATACCCCGTGGAGTTGGTGGACGTGGAGCACGGAGGAACGCCGGTGGCCGTGGATACCTCGGGGAACGTGGACGCCAGCGTCTACGCGCGCAACCGGTTCGAGGAAGTCAACGGAAAATGCTTCGACTTGGACGGGTTTCACGATGGAGCCGTGCGCGGCAACCAGTGCGTGAATCGCAAGCCGCCCGCGGAATATCCGTTCGGCCATTTCGGCGTCATCATGAACAACACCGATCCGGGCATGCAGTCGGTGAATATCGAGATCTCGGACAATACCTTCGACGGCATGAAGTTCGGGGGGTTGTTTTTGATCGGCAGCGGACACACGGTCTCCGGCAACCGGTTCCTGAATCTGAACACTGCCGGATGCAACCAGAGCGCCGCTCGGTTCGGATGCATCTACAAGCGGAGCGAGCCGAAGATGCTGGAATCGGGAATCTACCTCGGCCGCGGCGCGGAACATCCGGCGGACACGCGAGGCAACACCATCCGGGACAACACGATTTCCGGGCACGGCATGAAAACGCACTGCATCGAGGCTGCGCCGGGCGTGGCGCTCAGGGCCAATACGATCCAGGGAAATGCCTGCTCTGACGGTGGGCCGGCGCGGTAACATAGTTTCATCTCTCATGCCGATCGAGTTCCGCAATGTAACCTTGGGCCCTCTGAAAGAGTTTCGCGCGATGGCGCCTTCTGGCGTCATTATAGGCGTGATTGGAGAAAAGGGATCGGGCTCCGCTGAGTTGCTGAAGCTGGCCGCGGGCGCCGCGGCGCCGGAACACGGCGAAGTAATCGCGGGCGCGCAACGCCGGTTCGTGGCGCTGGGCGAGCCGCTGAATCTGGCGCCGGCCGATGTGATCGCGCTGGATCAGGCGCTGGCGACGCAGGACGCGGTGGTGCGGGCGCGCACCCTGACCGGCCTGGACCGGCTGCGGCGCGCGGGGACCACCGTGTTTTTGGCGTCGAATGAAACCGGTCTGCTCGAAATCTTGTGCGACGAGGTGTGGTGGATCGACGCGGGCGAGCTCGCGGCCAAGGGCGATCCCAGGGAGACGCTGGCGAAGTACGGCCGTCACGTGGCCGAACGGATTCGGAGTTGGGGAGAAACGATTCCACCGCGGCTCGCGCCTTCTTTCCGCCGCGGTAATGGGCGGGCTGAGGTCATCTCGGTCGAAAGCCTGGGCGAGGGAGGCAAGCCGACCATCGTATGGAAGAGCGGGGAAATGGTCAGCGTGCGCGCCGAGGTCCGCTATCACGACGCGGTGGAAGATCCGGTATTGGGATTGCTGATCCGCACGCAGATCGGCTTCGAGGTGTATGGCACCAACACGGAGCTGGAACGCGTCAAAATCGGGCCGCGTAAAGACGGCGAGACCGCGGTGGTGACCTTTTCGTTTCTGTGCGATCTGTGCCCCAACGCTTACACGCTAACGCTGGCCTCGCACGATCCCGACGGCACCGCGCACGACTGGCTGGACGACGCCATCGCGGTGACGGTGACGGATGAGCGGCCCACCGCGGGGGTAGCGAATCTGCGGGCCAAGGTGACGGTGGAAAGGCCGGCGCCCGCGGGCGGGACATTGAACCTATAGGCGAGGCATTGACTGCTCGTGATCATCATGCGCCGATTTCGCGACCATGCACGTCCGCTGAAGGAACTCGATCATCCGGAAGTGCCCGAAGGTACAATCCGTTTGGATATAATTGTTTCTATGGGTAACAGCCTTGGCTTGCCTAGACTAGTGGCGGATGTACAGGGTCGTCACAACCAAGTCGTTCGATAAGACCCTGGCGAAGCTCCCGGTCAACTGGCAGAGGCGGATTGTGGCGAAGATTCGGGAGGTCGCGGATGACCCTTATTCGCCGAACAACAACCTCACGAAGCTACAGGGCCGTGACGGGTTCCGGCTCAGGGTGGGCGACTGGCGTGTCATCTATGAGCTGCACGATGACCGCCTGGTGATGCTCGTCTTGGAAGTTGGGCCGAGAGGAGGAATATACTGATGCGCATCGAAAAAATCACCCGCCACGGCAGGGAGTTTGCGGTATTGCCGATGGATCATCTCAAGAAGCTCATGGACGACGCGGAGATGCTTGCGGACGTAAAGGCCTATGACGCGGCGAAGGCGCGCATCGAGCGCGGCGAGGATGAGGTGATACCGCTGGAAATCACCGAGCGGCGTCTTGCCGGGGAAAGCGCGGCAAAAATCTGGCGGGAGTATCGCGGGCTAACCCAGAAGGGCCTGGCGAGGGTCTCTAAAGTGTCGCGCTCGATGATTGCCTCGATTGAGGCAGGACACAAGAAGGGTGGAATCTCGACGCTCAAGAAGCTTGCTGGAGCGCTCGGGGTCGATCTGGACCATCTGGCGTAACGGAATGGACGCTGTGCAGATCCGCGCCTGCGGACCGCGCCGTGAATCCATGGTCATAGCCGGCGGGCCGCCGGTTGGATCCCGGAAAGTTCGCCGAAGCTGCCTACTTGAGCAGACGCACGTATCCGTCATGCGGACCGATCCAGAACCATGTAAAGACGTCCTCTTCCCGGATGGCAAGAGCACGGTGACGCGAACCGGCCAGAACTCGCCGACCGGCTTCAATTGAATCGAGGGACGCCGCGGGTTCGCAATGAAGCGGCCAAACTGTCGATCGGGGCGCCGTTGAATGTCTTCAGGCAGGTCGTCGTACCGATCCCAAAACTCTAGGAGGGTTTTCGACTGGAAGATCACGGGCGGGATTTGCGGCGCGCCGCGAAACCTTCTTCCATCGGCGGGGCGTTGCCCTCAGCGATGCCCTTCTTTACCTTTTCGACCAAGTGGTGGCCTCGCCCGCCTGGAGAGAAATCCTTCACCATCTCCCTGTCCCACTCGTCGTAATCAAGCTCGTTGAGCCACGCGGTAAGGGAATGACGCTCGTCCTCTGGCAGTTGGGTGATCGCCGCCTTGATAGCCTCCACGGTCATACCTCAAACGTATCCCGTTTCTGAGTATCCGGCAAGTTCCGCAGGTTTTGATCAGCGCGAGTTCCGGTCGCACATCCGGGGGCCTGCGCCGCGGAGCTATTTTCCTTCCAACAGAAACGTCGGGGCCAGGCCGGTGAGGGTGGAGAAAGACGCGGGACCGGCGACGTCGAGCCAGCTTGAGCAGCCATGCACCGAGCCCATGTAAGCGTGCGGCTGCACGTTGACCAGCATCTCCTTCATCATCAGGCTGCCGTATTGCAGCATGGGGAAGACGGCGCGGGTCGGCTCGGGGGCTTCCTGCACCACGAAGGGCGAACGCATGGCTTGGCGCAATGCCTGTTCCCAATTGAGATCGCTGACGTCGGAGCCGCGCAATGGATGCACTTCGCCGGAAGGATCGTTGGGGCGCAGCAGCAGCTTGGCGCGATGCCTCATGACGAATTCCGGCAGGTCCACGATGTGGCCCTTGTGGGTGGTCTTGGCGGCTTGAACCACGCGGGTCCAGGGCACGAAGTCCTTGATGGCTCTGCGCTCGGCCGCCGGGAACTTGGCGGTGACGGCGTCATCGGTAAGCAAATCGAAAATGGCCTGCTTGGAGGCCAGCTCCGTGCGAAAGCTATTGATCATGCACACGGCCCGTTCTTTATAGGCGCGCACCAGGGGATGGTTTAGGTCGAAGCGGATCAGGAACTCCTGGAGCGTGATGTTGCGATACACCACGTCAATGGCGAATTCGCCCCGGCGCAGCACATTGTTGCGGTATTCGAGCTGGTCCGGCGAGACGATCTCGGTGGGACAGCCTTCGCGCGAGAAGAACTCAGCCAGCAGCATGCTTTCGGGGGAGGCGTGCGGCTGGCGGATCTCCAATACGGCAATGTTAGGCCGCTTGTTCTTGCCGCCGGATTCCTTGTAAGCCTTGAGAACCGCGCCCAGCAGGGGTTTGATTCCGGGAAGCTTCTTGAGCTTGAATTTCTTGCGCAATTCCTTGACCGGCGCGGCGTCATAGTAAATATCCGCGAGCGCTTCACCGTAAATCGCGCCGGCGGGAGCAACCGCGCTGTGCCCGCCAAAGCGGAGCGAGCCGCCGTTCATCTGGGTGCTGAAGGTTCCGGCGACGCTGAAGGCGCTGTATCCAGGCTCGACCGAGGCAAGCATCCGCTCGGCTGGCAGGAGTTGGATTCTAGCGAGCAGGGAGGGAGTGACCAGCGTAAGCCGCTCCACGCGCTCGATCGCGGAGAGCAAAGCTTCCGAAGCCTTTGTCAGAATTGCGTAATCGCGGGTGGCGAGGAAGTGCGGACGCAGAACCGGCGACAAAGGACCGTCTTCCAGTTTGAGGGCCTTCTTGCGCTCCTGTAAGGCCTGGGCCCAAGCCAGATCGATATACGGTTCACTTTCTATGAGTTTGTGATAACGGGCAATCGCCTCGCCGGCCAGAGTCATGCGTCGTAATGACGTTTAGTATCGCACGCCGGGTTCGGCTTTGAAAAGGCCTGGAATGTAGCAAATACGACATAAGTGATTGATATAGATGGATTTAAAATAAAACAAAAACGCTTGCCGCTGATTCCAGAAAGCCATCAAAGCGTCATGGTTTCAGAGAACCGGCCGAAGGCCGGCGGCGGATGCGGTCTGCGCTCTGGACCCCGCCGCGGCCCGCGCGGAAGCATTGTTTCGATCAAAAACAATTGTTACCATTGGTGTCATATGCCTACCGACCAAATCGTCGCTCTTCTCATCGCGGAGCGCGACAAGTTAAACGCCGCCATCACTGCTCTTCAAGGCGCTGTTAAGCGTCGCGGCCGTCCTCCGAAGAACGCGGCCGCTTTTGCCGCCGCTGCTTTGCCTGGCCCCAGGAAACGACGCGGAATGTCGGTGGCCCGGCGGAAAGCCCAAGCTGAACGGATGAAGGCGTACTGGGCCAAGCGAAAGAAAGAAGCCGCCAAGAAGAGCTAGGTTCGTATTGGCTTCTTGATACGTCTCACCCACGTCTCGAAATCCTTCGGCGGCAAGAAGCGCGTCATCGCGCTCGAGGATATCAATCTCGATGTGGCCCGGGGCGAGATGGTCTCCATCATCGGCCCATCCGGCTCCGGTAAATCCACTTTGCTCAACCTGATCGGCGGGCTGGACCAACCCACCTCGGGGGAGGTCCACATCGATGGCCGGAGTATCGGTGGGCTGACCGACGACGAATTGACCCAGCTGCGTCGCGACAAAATCGGATTCATTTTCCAGTTCTTCAATCTGATGCCCAGCCTCACCTGCCTTGAGAACGTGGCGTTGCCGCTGCATTTGCGCGGGTGGCCGAAACGGAAAGTCCACGCGCGCGCCCGCGAGCTGCTGGACCTGGTGCAACTCACCCACCGCCTCGATCACCTCCCCGACGAACTCTCCGGCGGCGAGCGCCAGCGCGTGGCTATCGCACGGTCGTTGGCGGCCTCTCCCCCGATCCTGCTAGCCGACGAGCCAACCGGTAACCTCGATTCTCACAGTGGCGCCGAGATCCTCAATCTGATTCGCGCCTTGCACGAGAAGTTGAACGCCACCGTCTTGATCGTGACCCACGACTCCGGCATCGCGCGCAGTTGCGCCCGCACCATCGCCCTATGTGACGCCCGCACAGTGGGCGATTACCGCAACGAATAGAGCGCACCACCGCCCATCAAATTCGAATAAGTACTGAGAGTCCTGATATTTGAGGGCGGTTGAGCTCTTTTCAGGGGATTCGCTACGCTCATGCATCCCCAATGAAAAAGACAATTCTCTTCACTATCAATATGTTGCTGGCAACCGCCCTGCTTCCGGGCGTCTTCGCGCAAAATCTGGTCTCGCCCACACCCAAGACCTTTCTGGCTCAGGAGCAGCAACCCGCTGCAACGGAGGGACTTGTGTCTCCAAAATCGTACCTGGCGTGGAAGCTCAGCCTGGCGCCTGTCATCGCCAGCCAGGCGCTGGATGCATATAGTTCCTACGGACTTCGCGAGTTGAATCCTGTCCTCGCAGGCCCCGACCATCGTTTCGGTTACGAATCCGCCTTGTTAAAGCTAGGAATCGCCGGGGCTTTGATGGGTGTAGAGTATCTGGTGGTTCGGAAGCATCCTGGGGCAGCTAAGCTGCTGTGGAAGCTGAATCTAGCCAGTGCGGCAGTTACCGGCGGCACGGCCGCGCATAACTTTTCCATCCATTAAGACGCACCCCCGAGAATCGTTCTAAGGTATTCTATCGATTGATACATTTCGATGGCGGCAGTATCCTTGAATCCGGATACATATCCTTAGAGGTACGACCCCATGCGCACGGTACTAGGAGTTCTTGCCATCACAGTCGCGAGCGTGAGTTTCACGAACGCACAGGACCAAATCGCCACCGTTACCTCTACCGCCAAGTTCCAATTGCGCGGTGCGGCGATAACTCCAGGACAGGGCGTACCCACTTGGCCGGTCCTTGCCGGCGACACGATCAAGGCGGGCACGGCGCCAACCCTGGTTACGTTTACGGACGGGTCGGTAGTGGTGCTGGAGGCCGCTTCCGTCGCCACGGTTGAGGTGGCCAATGACACTCCGGTCTTCCGCCTTTTGAAGGGGTCGGCGAGGTATTCCCTAAAATCTCTCACGTCGGTTGAGCTCCTGGCTACCGATCAGAGGGTCAATGTCAGCAGTCTCGCTGGGTCCTACAGTATCGGCGGCCAACGGCAGACGACGGGCTTCTGGACCCCGGTCCACACTGCGGCGGTGGTGGGTGGCGCCGCGGCTGTGGGGACAGCAGCCGCTCTTGGCGTCGGCGCAGCCAATGGTTCTGGCTCCCAAGTGAGCCCCAGCCACTAAGCCGCATTTCTCACAGTCAGTCTGGCGTTGTGGCGCACGCACTCCTGCTTGCAGTGTCGAGACTCATCTCGACACCGTCCTTGGCCGGCGACACCGTGTCTGAACCCAGCGTCGCCAGGAGTGGCGACGCGGCACGCAGGAGTGCGTGCGCCACCTAAGCCGGTTTCCCCGTAAACTTTCCCAGGCGCCTCCGCGGAGAGGTTTTTCCTCCTTTCTGCCGATAGTACTAGGGAAATGAAGCTGCCTGCGGCCATCTGGGTAGGTTATTGCCTGATGGCCGTTTCCCTGGCCGCGGCAGTTCTCTTTACAGGTGGGGTTTACCCGGATTCCTGGGAATGGAGCGCGCTGGCCGCTTCCCTTGGCTCGATTCTATGCGTTCTGGCCGGGCCGAAGGTCCCGAAGGCTCGCGGCGGCTTCATCCTGCTGGCGCTGCTGCTGGGATGGATGGTCCTTTCCCTGGCGCCCCTCCCGCCGGTGCTGGTGGAACACGTGTTTCCGGCAAGGTGGAGCGCGGTGGCCGCAGCTCGCCAGATTACCGGACAGAACACCGGAGGATGGCTGGCGTTGTCGCTCGCCCCGGCAGCAACCCTGGAGCGGCTCCTTGACGTTGTGCCAGCCTTGGCCGTGTTCGTCGCGGTGCGCGAAATGGGCTGGTGGTGGCGCGATCGAGTTTGGATTGCCGCAGCTCCGGTGATGATCGTGGCCTGGTGCGAAAGCGTTCTGGGATTGGTCCAGTTCGGGATGATGCGCGCCGCCGGGGGAGACGTGGCCTCCGCGACAGGTACTTACGTGAACCGGAACCACTTCGCGGGATTGCTGGAGATGGCGTTCCCGCTGGCAGTCGCCGGAGCGTTCGCGGCGTGGAGGAAGGGCGCGGCGTTGCGAAAAGGTGCGGCATCCAGGAGCGCCGTGCTCCTGAGCGCTTTGCTCCTGGGTGCGGCAGGATGCCTGCTGGCTGGCGTGGTGGTGTCCTTGTCGCGAATGGGCTTCGTTGCCACCGCACTCACGGCGCTGGTAATCATGCCGATGCTGGTAGTGGCAGGAAGCTCCCGGCTGAGATGGCTGGTCCCGCTGGCGGCGCTCCTCTGCATTCTTCTGCTGCTTCCCACCAAAGAGCTGAAGCAACGCTTTGCGTACACGGCCGCGAACGAGGAAGTGAACACGGACACCCGGGTCGCGATCTGGCGCGACACGCTCCAGTTGGTTTCGGCGCACAAGTGGAGCGGCACCGGACTGGGCACTTACGAGCGTGGATTGTACGCTTACAAGACCACCAAACCCACCAACACATTGGATTTTGCCCATAACGACTATCTTCAGATCCTGGCGGAGCTTGGGATCGCGGGTTGGCTGCCGGCGGCGGCGCTCGCCGTGTGGATCCTGTGGAGACCGGTTCGCATCGCCCTGTGGCATCGCAGTGCTGGAAATTACGAGCTCGCCGTGGGTCTGCTGGGCGCCTTGCTCGCCCTTGGCCTCCATAGCCTGACGGATTTCAATCTGTACATCCCGGCCAACGCACTCGCGCTTGCCTGGCTGGCTGGATTGGCGGTGAGTCCGGGACTGCTAGAGGACTGACGTGCGCCTGATCCTTCCGCTGCTGGCATTGTCGATCGCGATTTCATCCATCGCCGTCGACTTCGCCCGGCTCCCGGCCTCCTCACCGGTCTGTCTGCATGGTTTTTGCCGGTTCGATCAACTGTTTTCGAGGATCGATTCGGAGGGCGCCAATTTGAAGAATATCGGGGCGCTGCTCAATGAGGATCCCTCCAATCCGTCCACTTGGTGCTCCTACGGAGAGTTGTTATGGAAGAGCGGAAACCTGGACGGCGCTCGAGCGGCGTTTTCCCGCGCGATCGCCCTGGGTCCTGGGATGTCTCCCGTGCTGATGCGCGCGGCGAACTTCGATTTCAGCCAGGGCCATGAAGAAGAGGCGCTGGCGTTGGCCAAGCGTATTCTCAGACAGACCGGCGCGTTTGATGAAATCCTGTTCTCCTATTTCCAGCGGTCTAAAGCTCCGAACGCACTCGACGCAGGACTTCCTCCCGAACCCCGCCCAGCCAAGGCGTGGCTGGCCTGGATCGGGCGCAATGGAACGGATCGGGAGATCGCGGATACGTGGACTTGGATGAAGAGGCAGAACGTGTGCGACGAGGGGCTGGCCGTGGAGGCCGTGCGCTTACTCTGGGATCGAAGGGCCTTTGAGGAGGCGCAAGCGATTTGGGCCGACTGGGTGGGCCCGGCGGACGACTACCTGAAACCAGACCGGCTCTTCAACCGGCGGTTTCAGAGGCCCCCGGCCGCCAGTGCTCTGGATTGGCAGTTGGTGACGATTCCATCGGTGGAGATCTCGCGGGGCGATGGCGTGGAAATTCGGTTTCTAGGGCGGGAAAACGTGAATTTCTATCACATTCACCAGTTCGCGACAGTCAGCGCCGGCCGTTACAGGTTTCGAGCGGAAATCGAAACCCACGATCTCACCGGCGACCGGCTTCCCTTCTTCCACATCCTGGATGCGGAACCAATGCGCAAGGTGGACGTGCAGACGACAGCGGTGGGCGCCAACGCGGCGAGATCGTGGATGACCCTGGACTTCGATGTGCCGGCAGGCACGCGAGCCGTGGAGATCGAGATCGACCGGCGACCCTCAGAGAGCCGGGACAACCCGATTACGGGAACGCTGCACGTTTACCAGGTGTCTCTAGAGCGGATGGAGCGCTGACGCGCGCCAGGTCTGCCTGCCTCTCAACGTCGATGGTGAAGGTCCACTTACCGTTGATCACATGCACGGCGCCGTTGTAAATCGTTGGCGCTGCCAGTCCCCCACTCGAGCTAGGAACCTGTCCGAGAAATCCGTGAGATTGAGGGAACAAATAAAACGAAGTCGGGCCATAATGCTTTATGCCGAAGGGCGCTCCGGCAGGCAATGGCCGTGATGGGATCGAAGGGCGGCAAGGTCGCTGCGAAGAACATGACGCCCGCGCAGCGGAGGGCCCGCGCTAAGAAAGCGTCGATGGCAGCCGCCAAGGTGCGCAGGGCGAAGCGTGGCCGATAGGCCACCCCCCGCCCCCCGGGCGTAGGCTGTAGGTCCCATCCAGCGTGCTAGCTGCGTCGATTTCGCAGGAGAGAGAAGGGCTTAAATTGCTCCCAGTCCGAGCCAGGCACCGGGCCTGCTCACCGATTAATCCCCCCGAGGAGGGTGTCTAACAAACTATCCTTGGCTAGCGCTCGAACTCGCCATACACGGGAAACGGTTTGCCGACGGTAGCGAGGACCTGCTGCGGTATGTGGACCGTCCATTTGCCGTTCACCTTCTTAAGCTCAAACTTCTCGGGAAAGCCACCAGGATTTTGATATGTTCCTGTTGGCAACAGGCCTTCAAGATTCTTTGCCTCGCTGTCGTTCATGAATGGCAATTCAAATCCATGCTGGTGGGTCCGTTTCGTGTCATGGGGTGTGAAGCCGAATTCGTACGAATCCTTTTGGATCTTATAGGTCTTGACGTTGGAGGCCTGAGTCGCTGTTATGACGACGTCGAAATAACCGAGCGAGTTCTTTAAGTCCGGCATGAAAGGCTTCGCGTGGTAGGGGTCTAGCGAGCACTTGCCAACCTTGCCCTTCGTCTGACTCGCGATCCATACTTGCCACTCGTTGGGAATCGGGCCCATTTGATTTAGGTCAAACGGCTTGCCAGTTCCTTGAACATAGTACTTCATGAGGGCCGTAGAATAGGGCTGCCTTACGTCAAAGTGCTTGCTAAGAATCTGGACCAGTACGGACCTGCCAACGCTCGGCATATGCATGACGACCGTAAGGCCCATGTCGCCCAGGAAGTGGCTTTCGGTTGGGGAGTCTGGCTTCGGCGGCCCAACCGCCGACGGAGAATGAGGCGAGTGCGGGTGAGTGAGAGTATGGTGATGCAGGTGCCCGCCATGAAATTGATCTCGCCCGTGGTGGTCCGCCATGGATAAGGGTTTGGCTCTCCAGTATTGAGCAGTATACAGCAATCGCCTAAGGTAGCGGAAGGAGCGCCGCTCTCTGGACGCATGGACGGATAGCCCCCCTTTTCGGTGACTCTCCCAGCAGCCGAATGAGTATGGAAGCCGTGGGCTGGATAGCGGCGTTACGATAGATGGGAGGTCTGACTCATGGACCATCTCAACTGCGCCGTGGTTGCCAAGGATCTTGTGGTGGCGCTGGTAGTCGCTTTTGTGCTGTTGGGGCGCTGGAGACGGCCCAGGCCGCCGAGGCCAACCCATCCGATACCGGTAGACGACTCATTCCTTCTGAATCGCCTTATCCGGCCCCGTCGGAAATCCTGGAGCATCGATCTACTGCGCCCGTGCTAGGAGTGGAGGATGAAGTTGAGTAAAGGTCTCTCCGCGAAACGCCGATGCTACAAAGGTATCGCTGCAGCCGAAAAAGGCGCTCCATGTCAACGCCGGATCTCACCTTTGAGCGTCTCAGTGAGGGCCGTTCGAACAACTTCGATATTCTTCGTCTAGCACTTGCGGTGCTGGTGGTCCTCAACCACTCCTACGGCCTCCTGTTGGGGCCGTCGGCGCCCGAGCCGATGGTCGTCCTCACGCGCGGTCAGGTGGGATTTGGAGATCTCGCCGTCGACTTTTTCTTCGTGATTAGTGGTTTCTTGATCACGGCGTCCTGGATCAACAGCAGGAGCCTTCCCCGGTTCCTTTCCAAGAGAATCGCGCGAATCTATCCAGGAATCGCCGTGGCAATTCTCTTCTGTCTAATCGTCGTGGCACCGCTGGGAGCCAATCATCCCGCCGAATATCTTCACGGGCTTAGTCCGATGACCTATCTGCGTTCGCTCGCGGAATTGAGCATCCCCGGACAAAGCGAAGTTTTCTCGAACCAGGCATATCCGGGCATTCTTAACCTGCCGCTTTGGACCATCCGATATGAGTTTCTCTGCTATCTGATGGTGGCGGGGTTCGGACTGGCCGGCTTCCTAAGGAAGCCGTTCATCATTCTTCTATTTTTCTTGGCGGCGTTGACCGCATATAGTTGGCAGTCCCTCGCGGGAGGGCTGCCTATGCTGGACTGGCGGATCTATCCCATCCTGGGGCGGATGCAGGCCTGGCCCCGGTTCCTGACCTTCTACATAGCTGGGATGGTGTGTTACCTGTATCGGGGCGGAATCCCGTTGAGACGCTCTTATCTTTGGATCTCCGCGGCTGCCGTAGCGCTTTCGATTCGAACTGGGCTTGCCCTCACCCTGCCGGTGCTCGGCACCTATCTACTGATGTGCGCTGCCTCCAACCAAGCGATCCGCTTCCCGTCATTTGGCAAACGTGGCGACTTCTCTTATGGAATGTACATCTACGCGTGTCCGGTGCAGCAACTCTTGATTCGCTATTTCCAACCGCACCTCACGCCCCTCACCCTGTTCCTTTTCTCGTTGATCATCACGTTGCCACTGGCAGCTGCGAGTTGGCGCTTCATCGAAAGCCCGTGTCTCCGCCTGATCCAAACCAGACGAAAACAGGAGCGTGCTCCGAGCTTCGGCGACTTCCGCCTGCCTGGTGGCGCAAGCTGCGCAGAAAGCGGGAAGGGCTGAATTGGTGGCACCCGGTGCAAGGCGCGACGGAGAGACTGGGACGTTCACGTTGACGGGCGTGCCCGCGCCGCTCTGGGCAAGTCAGTCCAGTGGTACCCATTCTCCCGAGAGAGGCGCCCTCCGCGCGCTCCGCGGTTAACCAATGCCTCTCTCGGCACCGCTGGAGGTTTCAGCGGGCGTCTCTTGACCGGGGAAGCTGGTCAACCAGCCTCAAGATGTCCTCGATTAGCGAGAGCGCAGCGATGTGGTTCTCGATCTTCTTTGAGTTGAAAACGCACCGGTCAGCCGCGTGAACCGGCGCATATGCATCCGCATCGTCAAATTCTGCCTCTCGACAAAACTCGTCGAAATGTCGGTAGTGGGTCCATTTATTCACCCACTTCCGCTCCTTCAAATCCTAGTGCTCCTTTAGCGCGTGGCACTTGGTGCAGTTGCTGTCCGCGGCGAACGACGTTCCCCCCACCGCGTGGCAGTGGGCGCAGGAGGTCATCGTCGCTTCCGCGGCCCGATGCAACGCCTTCTTGTAATTGAGAGGCTCCCGCGACTGCGGAAAAACCTTGGGATGGCACGCCGAGCAATCCCCCTTCAGCCTTTCATAGTGTTTGGCGTGGGTGAACGTCACATTGCCGTAGGGCGATGTAATGAGGATGGTGTCCGGAGGGGTCCCGTCCGCCGCCGTGTTCGGCAATGCCGCCGGCTGTGCCGGTGCGGTCTGCGTCGCCGGAGCCTTCGATTCCACTTCCGGCGCCCGCTTGCTCTGGCATCCGGCCAGGCACACCACTGTGACTAGGATCGCAAAATAGCGCATGAACCTTCTAGTGTATCCACAGGAATTACCGGAGGCCAAGAAAAGTGCTATGATCGCTCTGCAATGGTTCTCGAAGTTGAGTCCCTGCAGACTCAAATCCAACGTATTCTTCAGAGCAAGGCGTTCCGGACCTCCGAGGTCCAGCGCAACCTGCTTGCCTACCTCGCGGACAAATCCATGAGCGGCACCGCCGACAGTCTCAAGGAGTACACCATCGGACTGGACGTATTCGGCAAGCCTGCCTCTTATGATCCGCGGCAGGAATCGGCTGTGCGAATGCACGTCGGCCGGCTCCGGCAAAAGCTGGCGGAGTACTACAGGCTGGAAGGAACCGAGGATCCCGTGGTGGTGGATCTGCCGAAAGGCGGATTCAAGGTCGTCTTCGAGGCCCGCGCCGAACCTCGGCCCGTCGAGGTTCCGCCAATTGAGCCGCCTGCTTTCGCGACGTCCCCTTATTACCGCCGGGAGATTGCTCTGGCCTTGGCTCTTCTGGTGGCGGTGGCGTGCGCGGCCTATTTCGGTTGGCGCCTGTGGCATGTTGAACGGACGGACGTGCAAGCCCAAGCCCCCGGCTGGACCCCCGAGCTTCAGCAACTTTGGGCCCCGATTCTGGCCTCCAACCGGCCGTTGATGATCTGCCTGTCCACTCCCACCGCGGGTTTTACCGGCATCGGGGCCGCCAATGGCGCGTTCCTGCTGGGGCAGTTCCTCGGCGAACGCAAGAAGGATATTCAGCTTACGCCGAGCGATCAGCTTTCGATGCCCGAAATTGCCATGGGCAACGTTGTTTTCCTCGGGCCCTCCGCCAGCACCCGGCAAATTCGGGCGATTCCCGAGGAACACCAGTTGGTTCTGGCTGCGGACGGAATCCACAATTTAACCCCGCGGCCCGGCGAGCCGGTGTTGCTGACCGACCGCAGTCCGGCCGACCCGCAGGATACAGCCGAAAGCTACGCGCTGATCAGTCACTTTCCGGGTCTGAACGGGAATGGCGAGTTGCTGTACTTCTCCGGCAACAAGATTCCGGCGGTGATGGGCGCGGTTCAAGCCTTCACCGATCCAGCCTTCGCGCGGACCTTGGTGACCAAGATGAAAACGGCCGGCGGCGCGCTACCTCATTACTACCAGGTAGTGCTGAAGATCCGGTCCATGGACGAAATGCCCATCGATATCTCTTACGTATTTTACCGGGAGTTGGACAGCGTCAAACCGCTGGTTTCGGAAGGCCGGTAAAGCGCAAGCCTCAAGTTATTGAAAGTACAGAGTCACTCACCGGTCACTGACCTTCAGTTGACCGCTCCGTGGGTCGATTTTGCATTTGTCGTGGTAGTGTTGATGCTGGCAGGGAGCGGTCTCGCCCCCTGAACAAATCAAAACTCTGGAGATTGTCGATGAAAGCAAAATGGATGGGTATGCTTGCGGGTGGTCTGATGATGGCCGCGATACCGGGCTTTGCGCATCATTCCTTTTCGGCCGAATACGATCGTAGCAAGCCGATTACCCTGAAGGGGTCGGTAACCAAGGTAGAGTGGATGAATCCCCACGCCCGCTTCTATGTGGACGTAAAGGACGACGCCGGCAAGGTCACCAATTGGGAGTTCGAGCTGGGCAGCCCGAACGGCCTGATGCGGCAAGGCTGGACCCGGAATTCCTTGCAGATTGGCGCGGTGGTCCAGATCAGCGGTTCGCGGGCCAAGGACGGATCGAACCTTGTAAACGCCAGCAGCGTCGCGTTTGACGACGGGAAGAAGGTTTTCAGCGGCGCATCCTCGGCCGACGATCCCAACACGAAGTAAGTTCTCTTCGACACAACTGGTTCCGATCGAGTAGAATAAATCGCTACAGCGATGTGTCCCGTCTGTGGGCGCTCCAAGGAGAGTCTCAAGCGAATGTTGCTGCAAAATGCGATCGCCGACGCCCTGAATAACACGGAGTGGGCATTCCCACTGGCGGAATGCTTTCATATTCCGGCGTTTGCGTTGTCTATCGGAACCATTGCGTTGGTGGATCTTCGTCTTCTCGGGGTGGCGCTCCGGCGCGAGCCCACCGCGAAACTGCTGCGGGACACAGAGCCGTGGACCCTTATCGGTCTAGTCATTGTGATCTTCTCGGGGGCGCTGCTGTTTCTGTCCCAGACCCAGATCTATCTGGTCAACTCCTCTTTTTACTTCAAGATAGGGTGTCTTCTGGTGGCCATCGTGTATAACTTCACGATCCATCGCAAGATCGCGGCGTCACCGAATGTTTCCCCAGGCGTGGCGAAAGTGGTGGCGATTGTCTCCCTGTTGCTGTGGTTTGGAGTGGTGTTCGGCGGAGTGTTTATCGCGTTCGTATAGGAAGAGACCGCTGATGACAATTTCAGATTCGATCCAAAGCATCGACTTCCTCACGGCCATTCGCGAGTCGGCCCTGGTCTATCCGCTCCTCCTGGGCACACATCTGGCGTGCATCGCGTTTTTCGGCGGGATGATCCTGATGACGGATCTCCGTCTGTTGGGACTCTCGCTCAAAAACCTGACGATCACGGAAGTGGTGGTGGGATTACGCCCGTGGAAGCGGCTGGGCGGGGTCATCATGATCACGGCTGGTTTGTTGCTGGGATCGTCGGAGGCCGTAAAATACGCCCCCAATCCGTATTTCTGGACCAAGATGGCGATCCTGGCGTTGATCGGCGTGCACGCTCTGATTTTCCGCCCGATCGTGTACAACCGCACGGAGGAGCTGGACCGTTCCCCCGTGATTCCAACGAAGGCGAAGGTGGCTGCGAGCCTTTCGCTGGTCCTTTGGCTGGGGATGATTTGCATGGGGCGATTAATTGCCTACTACGAGCCGAGACAGGCCGCTCCCCAAGCTTCATTGAAATAGGACTTACTCAAATAGGCGAGCGCTGAAAGCGATGGTAAAGCGATGGGCGTGATCAGCGTGGCCTCGCAGGAACGATCGGGTCAGGCAAGGCCGGCCCTGCACCGTTGCGCGGTGGCGGCGGCAGTATGCAGCCTTCTGGGGGTCCTCTCCGGGGCCATTGTTACCAGCAGCGGTGTTACCAGCAGCGGCGGACTCGAGTTCCAGCAACTGCACCAGATCGTCGCCGTAATCGAATCTTTGGCGATCGCAGTTGTCGGGATCTGGATGATTGCGAAGCAGTCGGCCGGTCGTGGGCTGGGCTGGACCTTATTGGCGGCGGTACTCGCCGAAGGCGGGCTCGGGTCTTTCCAGAGCAGTCCGGGATTGGCGATCCTGCACGCCGTCCTAGGCCAGACTCTGGTTGCCTTGACTGTTGCGGCGGCGGTTTCGACGGGCTCGGCGTGGAGCATGGAGCCGGACCTGGTCAAGGATCACGGCTGGCCTTCGCTGGGGAGCCTGGCAAAAATCACCCCTGTCTTCGTGCTGGGGCAGATCTCGCTGGGAGCGGCGTTCCGCCACAAAGCCCTGGGTATAATGCCGCACCTGATTGGAGCGATGGTCATCGTGCTGCTGATTCTGTGCATCTGCATTTTTGTGATGCAGCAGTTCCCCACACATAAGGCCTGCCGCCCTTGCGCGAACCTGTTGATGGCAATCGCATTTACGCAGATCTTTTTGGGCATTGCCGCGTTCACGGTGCGGACCATGACCACCCAAGCCACCCCCGTCGTGATCGGCGTCACCTCGGCTCACGCGTCGGTCGGAGCCCTAACGCTGGCTGCGGCAGTCGTCTTGCACATGCAAATACGGCGACACGTGCGGCCTCACCGGGAGGAAGAGGAGTAAAGTGCTACGTTCACGGCCTGGCGAGGCTCAACCCTTTGGGGGAGCTTGACGTAGACAATTTCAGGATGAGTATTCCCGCGGCGCAACACCTTTGGCTCAATCCATCTCCGGCGACTCGGCTGATCGCAGCCCTGCTCATTGGGGCGGGCTGCGTGTGGGCGTTCGCCGGGGGCAGTATCTCGGGGATCGTTACGGACCAAAGTGCCGCCACGATAGCAGGCGCCCAGATCACCCTCATCAACAGCGGGCTTAAAACCGAGTTCAAAGAGACCACCGATGCGAAGGGGTTCTACTCGTTCCCGGCCCTTCCGGTGGGCCGCTACGATCTAACCATCGAGGCGGCCGGATTCAAGCCGCAGAAGAAGACAAATCTGACTGTCGACGCCGATTCCGCGCTCACCGTGGATACCGCGCTGGAGGTTGGACAAAGATCGGATGTCGTGACGGTGACCGACACCGAGTCCACCACCCAAACGCAGATCGAGAGTGTCGCAACTCACCTGGGTGAAGTCGTGTCCACCGTGCAGATTCAGGCGTTGCCTCTGAACGGCCGCAGCTACACCGATCTGCTGGCGATTCAACCCGGCGTCAGCCCGGTCACCACCCTGACGCCGACTTCCGTGATCATGGCCGGCGTCACCGGAACCATCAACCCCTCCGGCGACTTGAATCCGGGAAACGTCTCGATCGACGGCCAGCGCGAATCCGCCAACGGGTTCATGGTGAATGGCACCGACGTACAGGAGCACATGAACGGAGGAACTTCGATAATCCCCAACCTGGATTCCATCCAGGAGTTTCGCGTGCTCACCAATAACTTCGATCCTGAATACGGCAACTATAACGGCGGGATGATCAACGTCGTGACCAAGTCCGGCGACAACGGGTTCCACGGCGATGCGTTTGAGTTCCTGCGGAACACGGATCTGGATGCCAAGAACTACTTCGACAGCACCCGCGGCGCCTTCCAGCAGAATCAGTTTGGCGGCACGGCCGGAGGGCCGATCAAGAAGAACAAACTGTACTTCTTCACCGATTATCAGGGCACCCGCACCAAACAAGGCATTACCTCGCCCGAAACCTACGTGCCCTCGCTTCAGGATCGCACCGGCAACCTCAGCGACGTGGCGAGCTCTTTGATAGGAAAGGTCAGCGGAGCGTACAACGCCAATCTGCTCTCCCAGGCGCTGGGCTATCCGGTTACGCAGGGCGAGCCCTACTACACGCCGGGATGCAATAGTCCGGCGGCGTGCGTACTTCCGAACGCGACCATCCCCACGACAGCGTGGTCGGCCCCGGCCGTGAATCTGCTGAAATACATTCCCCAGCCGAATATCGGCTCGGATCTCTTCGCAACCTCCGCTTATCCTGAAACCGTGCGCGACGACAAGGGTGGCGGACGGATCGATGCCAACACTCGCTTCGGTCAGCTTGCCGGCTACTACTTCATCGACGACTACCGGCTGGACAACCCGTATCCCGGCGGGCAGGGCGGAGCGAGCGTCCCTGGATTCGATGCCTTGACCATCGGCCGGGCGCAGATGTTTACGATCGGCGATACGAAGGTCGTCAATCCAACCACCGTAAATGAGTTCCGCGCGGGCTTCCTGCGGAATGTGAACGACATTGGCCAGCCGCACGGCGGCTTGGGCAAGAGTCTTCAATCGCAGGGATTTGCGACAGGTCCCAGCAATGGAGGCATCGTGGTCCAGGCGCCGCAGTACGAAGGTGTGGAAAATATCGTTTTCCCTTCCTTCGTCATGGGCGTTCCGATCACCAACACATATCAATGGAACAACACGCTGTATCTCAGCGATGCGGTCTCGAAGGTGATCCGCAGTCACACTCTGAAGTTCGGGGGCCAATTTCATGACGACCAGGTCAACGAGAATCCCAACGCGACGTTCAACGGGACCTTCAGCATTCTTGGAACGGAAACCGGCTCGCCCTTCGCCGACTTCCTGTTGGGCTTTCCGAGCAACTTCACGCAAACCACCGGCCAGCACTTCTACCTCCGGAATCATTACGCCGCGGCGTTCGTCGAGGATAGCTGGCGGGCGCGAAGCAACCTGACTGTGAACCTGGGATTGCGGTGGGATCTGATCGAGCCTTGGTCCGAAAAATACAACAGTATCCAGACCATTGTTCCCGGCCGGCAATCGGTTCTGTACCCCAATGCGCCTCCGGGATTGCTGGTGGCCGGCGATCCCGGGATTCCCTCGACGCTGTCGCCATCGCAGTTTCATAACTTTGCTCCCCGGATCGGGATGGCCTATTCGCCGAGCTTTCCGAATGGATTCTTGAAGAGAGTTTTTGGCGACGGAGGCAAGACCAGCATTCGGGCCAGCTATGGAGAGTTCTATACAGCGTTTCAGGGCTTGAGCGCCGGAGTCATGTACGGTGTCCCTCCCTTCGGATATAACTATGTGAGTCCCACACCGCCTCTGCTTGCCACTCCCTTCATTAACTCCGGCAATGGCGCGCAGGAGATTGATCCGTATCCATTCACTTTCCCTCCGCATAACGTCTCCCAGCAGAGTCCGTACACCGGCTTCAATTTTGCATCGGTCGTTCCCATCAATGCGGCTCCTTACTTCTATTACCGCAATCAGACTCCCTACACGGAAAACTACATGTTTTCGATTCAGCGCCAGTTCACCAAGAATGCCCTTCTAACCACCAGCTACGCGGGAAATCAAGGGCACCATCTTCTGGTGACTATGCCGACGAACACGGGCAACCAGGCCTTGTGCCTGAGTCTGAGCCAGCCGAGCGAAGTCGCGCCGGGAAGCTCCGTTTGCGGGCCTTTCGGTGAGAGCGGTACTTTTACGTCTACATCGGGCCACGTTTACCAGGGAACTCGCCAGGAATTGGGGCCGAACTACGGGGCGGTGACGGCGCAACAGACCATCGGCAATTCCAACTACAATGCCCTCGAGACGAATCTTCGTTTGACCTTCGGTAAGCGAACGACGGTGCTCCTGGCGTACACGTATTCCAAGTCGATCGACGACGCGTCCAATCTCGGCGAGCAGATCAATCCGTTGAACCAGCGGCTCACTCGCGTGATTTCTTCCTGGGATATGACGCACAACTTCGTGGGCAGCTACACCTATGCCTTGCCCTTCGACCGCTTTTTCAAGAGCAACCGCCTTACCGATGGATGGAGCCTGTCTGGCACGACGCGCTTGAGTTCGGGACTCCCGGTGACTCTATCCGACGACTCGGATCGATCGCTGCTCGGGACACTGGGCAACGGCTTTAATAATCAATTGCTGGATACTCCTCAAGTGTCGTCGGGTCCGCTTCAGATCAATACGAATCCGCGCAATGGCCAGCCTGCCTTCAACACCAGCCTGTTCGCGCCGGAAACGCTGGGCGTATTGGGGAACGCGGCGCGGCGAATGTTCCACGGCCCCGGCATCGAGAATTTCGACCTGCAGCTCAGCAAGACCATACGCCTGACGGATGTGCGCTCGTTCGATATCCGCGCCGAAGCCTTCAACATTTTCAACCACGCGCAGTTCTACGGTCCGGCCGCGGTGAGCGGGGAGATCAACGATCCCGACTTCGGACATGCCGTGAGCGCAGCCGCGCCAAGGTTGATTCAAGTGGCGGTGAAGTTCCATTTCTGAGGCGACCATGGGCGGAGCGACCGTCGTCAGGCTGGAAATGACGATCGCGCTACTCCTCAGTGCGTCAATCGCGCCTGGGCAGATGAACACCGGCGAAATCGCCGGCAGCGTACGGGACCAATTGGGCGGACTTCTTCCGGGTGCGACCATTGTCGCCGAGCAGGCCTCAACCGCCCAGAAGTTCACCACCACCTCCAATGATGCTGGAACATACCTGTTTCCCGCGCTGCCTGTCGGCGTGTACTCAGTGAAGGCGAGCGCCCACAGTTTCAAACAATCGGTGTTGCCGGCATTCGAAGTGCACGTCGGTGAGAGGCTACGATACGACTTCACCCTGCAAGTTGGCGACGCCAGCGACACGGTGACGGTGGAAGCAGACGCCGGAGGAGCGCAACTGGAGTCCGCGGAAATCAAGGATATCGTCCAGAGCCAGCAGGTGGTCGGCTTGCCTTTGGAGTCGCGTCAGTATCTGGATTTGGCGATGTTGAGTCCAGGCGTGGTGCGGCCGCCCGGGGGTACGCGCGGGGATGCACTGCAACAGGCCGGCACCCTGATCAACGTGCTGGGGCAACGCAGCGGGCACAACCTCTATTTGCTGGACGGGGTCACGGTCACCGATGAGGACTACAACAACATGGTTGCCGCTCCCTCCGTTGACGCCATCCAGGAAATCAGCGTTCAGAAAACCTCGTATGCTCCGGAATTTGGAGGCAAATCCGGAGCCGTGGTCAACGTGGTATCGAAGTCGGGTTCCAATCAGTTTCACGGCAGCTTGCTGGAGTTCGTCCGCCACGACGTATTCGACGCCAAGAATTTCTTCGATTCCCATTCGGCGCCGATCCCGCCGTTCCACCAAAACCAATTCGGCGGAGCTGGGGGCGGCCCGGTGGTCAAGAACCGGACTTTTTTCTTCATCAGCTATGAGGGCCAACGGGTGCGCAAGTCGCTTACTCAGACCTTTTCGGTTCCCACGGAGGCCATGCGGAGCGGGAATTTCTCGGGCTTGCCGGCCATCTACGATCCTCTGTCCGTGGCGGCCGGGGGACAGCGTCAGCCCTTCCCCAACAACCTCATCCCGGCTCTGTCATTGGACCCAGTCGCCACCGCTCTCCTTGCGCAGATCCCGCTCCCGAATTTGCCGGGCATAGGGCAGAACCTGCTTGCATCCGATACCCAAAGCATCGACACCAACCAATACAGCGCGCGTATCGACCACCGGTTCACCGACAAGGACAATACTTTTCTTCGCGCCTCTATTTTCGATGCGCGCGAGTTCGATCCGTTTGGATCGGGTGTATTACAGGAGAGCCTGTTGCCCGGGTTCGGTCGGGACCTCAGCACGCACTCCATTAACGGCGCGGCCCAATGGACACACGCCTTCAATGCCAATCTCTTGAATGAGACGCGCTTTGGATTCCTGACCGTCGCGGGAGGCCAGCAGAGTCCCAACGCCGGGAACACTTTCGCCGGGCTGACAGGTATCCAAGGGGTTACGACGAACCCAGCGGATATGGGTTATCCGCAGGTTTCCTTCGGCGGCCAGTTTACGACCATGGGGGATCCGGCGTTATTCACGTTTCGCGATAATCGGGATTTCGAATTCTACGATAACGTGACCTACCACAAGGGCACCCACACTTTGAAGTTCGGCGGGTATTTCATGCATTACGATCTTCAGACCGTGAATCCGAATGGAGCGCGGGGAGTTTTTACATTCACGCCCCACTGGACTTCCTCGGCGGTGGGCTTGGCGGACGGGAACGCCTTCGCCGACTTCCTGCTGGGAGACCCGACTATGGCCACCGGATCTGTCAGTAATGCGGCGGGACTCGGCCGCGCGGCAATGGATGGCAATACGAATTGGGGCCACTTCTATGCCCAAGACAACTGGCAAATCGCGACGAACTTGAAGGTCGATCTCGGTCTCCGCTATGAGTACAACCAGAACATGACGGACTCGGAGAATCGAATCGCGGCCATCGACAACCTGGCGCCGGGCGGCAGGTTCGTGATCGCCAGTGACAGTTCCGGAAGTATCTCGCCCCTAGCAAGCACTCTGTTGCCGCTGATTCCGATTCCCGCGGTGACGTCAGCGGCGGCAGGCTGGAATAACAGTCTGCTCACAACCAGACCGTTTCGCCTGGCGCCGAGAGCCGGGATCGCGTGGAATCTGCCGCGCGCGAAAACCGTCATCCGCAGTAGTTTTGGAATCTATCCCAACCAGGCCGCCTACAGCATCATCACCAACCTCGCTCAGAATTTGCCTTTCTTTGTTACCAAGACTGTCAACTCCAACTCAACCGAGCTGACGCCGGCATTCGACACTGAGAACGCCCTGACAGCCGGCAGTCTGGGCACGGTGGGTGGAAATGACGTGAACCACGATTTCAAAATCGAGTACAACGAAGTGTGGAACCTCACCGTGGAGCGCGAGCTGACACCCAACACGTTCCTATCCGCGGCTTATGTTGGCTCGCGAACGGTGCATGCGGACAGTTCCACGGTTCTGAACGTCCCGCTTCCCGGACCGGGAGCGATCGCCGCGCGGCGCCCGATTCCGCAACTGAGTCAGTTCAACACCATTCGGTGGGATGGCTGGGCCAGTTACAACGCGCTCACGCTTAACTTGAGACGACGCTTCGCCAAGGGCCTGACGTTTGACGCGAACTGGACCTGGTCGCACTCGATCGACGACGCCTCCGATCCCGGCACTACGCTGAACGAGACGAATCTTCCGCAAAATGTGTACGACATGGCGGCCGAAAAGGCGAGCTCGAGCTTTGACCATCGCCAGCGTGCGGTGGTGAGTTTTGTTTACCAGATTCCTCTGCTCGAAGTCCGCGGCCGGCCAAGGGTGAATCGCTTGCTGCACGCCGCATTGGGACAGTGGCAGGCGGGGGGGAATTTCACGGCGCAGGCGGGCGCGCCGTTCACCGTCAACATCTCGAGCGATCAGGCCAATATCGGCTCCGGCCCCGCGCAGCGCCCCAATGTATCCGGTGACCCGAACGACGGCCCCAAATCCCCCAACGAGTGGTTCAACACGTCGGTGTTCTCTTTGCCGGCGCTCTATGCCTTCGGGAATGCTCCGCGAAACGCGGTCATCGGGCCGGGATTGAGCGAATTCGATCTCTCGTTGCAGAAGGATGTGGCCATTTGGGAGTCCTTGAAACTCCAGTTTCGCGGGGAAGCGTACAACGTCTTCAACCATCCCAATTTCAACATCCCGAACCGGATCGCCTTCACTTCGAACTTCGGCCAGATTTCAAGTGCACAGGACTCCCGCCAGCTTCAGCTCGCGGTAAAGTTGATTTTCTAGGCGTGCCGAGACACTTCGGCTGTACGAGCGGAAAGAAACAAAAATTCGTTGCGGCGGCCGGGGCTCTCGGACTTGTCGCCGTGCGTGCCGGCCGCCAATGATTTGAATCGGAGTCTTGCTGGAGATTCAGGACGCTGGATGGCGCGCATTCCCCAAGCTTTTAACCCCAACTCTCTGTATACCCGAAGCAGCGTCCAT